>ERZ827037.382-NODE-382-length-58945-cov-15.505247_pt1 | contig 58945 bp, 53 predicted proteins | sample MGYA00519924_ERZ827037 | MGnify/ENA primary metagenome ERZ827037 (study PRJEB31778, sample SAMEA3449250) | human gut metagenome | biome: human gut; feature: human-associated habitat; material: faeces | place: United Kingdom | collected 2010/2012 ... | reverse complement strand
CTGAACTAAAAACAGGAGAAAAAGGGATAATAGTCAAAGTTTTGGGACATGGTGGCTTTCGCAAGCGCATCGTGGAAATGGGATTTATCAAAGGAAAGACTATAGCTGTTATTTTAAACGCCCCCTTGAAAGATCCGATAAAATACAGTTTGTTGGGTTATGAAATTTCCCTTCGACGGCAGGAGGCCGAGATGATTGAGGTGGTGAGCGAACAAGAAACGCGCACCACTCAAGATTCTTATTATGGTCCTATAATAGAAGAGACCATGATACCTGAAAACAAGATGGCGACGCTGGCAAAAGGGAAACGGCGTACTATTAATGTGGCATTAATAGGAAACCCTAATTGTGGGAAAACCTCGTTATTTAATTACGCTTCCGGTGCCCATGAACGCATAGGAAATTATAGCGGAGTTACCGTAGATGCCAAAGAAAACGCTTTTGACTTTCAAGGATACCATTTTCGCATAGTGGATCTACCTGGTACTTATTCTTTATCAACTTATACACCGGAAGAAGTATATGTGCGCAAATTCATTATCGAAGAAACTCCTGATGTGATTATCAATGTAGTAGATGCATCAAATTTAGAACGCAATTTCTATCTTACTACCCAGCTTATTGATATGAATGTGCGAATGGTTGTCGCCCTAAATATGTTTGACGAACTCAAAGCGAGTGGTAATCAACTGGATTATCTTAAGTTAAGCCGATTGTTAGGCGTACCTATGGTACCTACTGTTTGCCGTACAGGAGAAGGTGTTGATAAATTGTTCCACATTATTATCAGTCTTTACGAAGGTATTGATTTTCTCACGCAGGAAAAATCGGATGTTCGTACAGAAGTGTTGGAAGATTTAAAAGGATGGCATGAAACATACGTTCCTGACCATGAATTTGGAAGTCATAGCGAGGAAGTACATATTAAATCTCATGCATATTTCCGTCATATCCATATCAATCATGGACCAGAATTGGAGCGTAGCATTGAGGCTGTAAAGAAGTTGATTAGTGACAACAAGCAGATTCGTCACAAATATTCCACTCGTTTCTTAGCCATCAAACTATTGGAGAAAGACAAGGACATAGAATTATTTATCAAGACGCTGCCTAATGGAAGTGAAATTTTAGCTCTGCGGGATAAAGAAACTCAACGTCTCTATAAGGCAATAAATGAAGATAGCGAACAGGCTATTACTGATGCCAAGTATGGTTTCATTGCCGGAGCATTAAAAGAGACATTTGTAAATAACCAAAAGGAAAAAGAGCAGGTGACTCGCATAATAGATACGATTGTAACCCATCATATTTGGGGGTACCCTATATTCTTCCTTTTCCTCTATATAATGTTTGAGGTTACATTTGTCTTTGGAAATTATCCCATGCAAGGTATCGAATGGTTGGTAGAGCAATTAGGAAATCAAATACGCAACAATATGACCGAAGGACCATTAAAAGCTCTGCTTGTCGATGGCATCATAGGAGGAGTGGGAGGAGTTATCGTGTTTCTACCGAATATTCTGATTTTGTATTTCTTCATATCCATTATGGAAGATTCGGGATATATGGCACGTGCTGCATTTATTATGGATAAGATTATGCACCGTATGGGATTGCATGGTAAATCATTTATTCCTCTTATCATGGGGTTTGGATGCAATGTACCGGCAATCATGTCATCGCGTATCATTGAAGACCGCAAGTGTAGAATTATAACCATGTTAATTAATCCATTGATGTCATGTAGTGCTCGTTTACCCATTTACTTGGTCATGACTCAGGCTTTTTTTCCAAGCCATGCCGGTTTTATATTGCTATGCGTTTACTCCACGGGAATCCTATTAGCTGTTTTCATGGCACGTATTTTTAGTAAATTCTTGATGAAAGGCGATGATACTCCTTTTGTAATGGAACTTCCTCCCTACCGTATGCCCACAGCAAAAAGCATCTTTCGCCATACTTGGGAAAAAGGGAACCACTATTTGCGAAAAATGGGCAGTATTATTATGGTTGCCTCTATTATTATTTGGTTTTTGGGTTATTATCCACATGATAATTACGAAACAGTTGCAGAACAGCAGGAAAATTCCTATATTGGTCAAATCGGAAAAGCTATTGAACCGATGATTGAACCTTTGGGATTCGATTGGAAACTTGGAGTCGGATTGATTTCGGGTATTGGTGCAAAAGAGTTGGTGGTTAGTACCTTAGGAGTTCTTTATACGAATGAAAGTGATATTGAGAACGTGAATCTTTCAAATCGTATTCCTATCACTCCACTCGTCGCTTTGACTTATATGCTGTTTGTGCTGATTTATTTCCCATGTATAGCAACACAGATTGCGATAAAACAAGAATCAGGAAGTTGGAAATGGGCACTGTTTTCCATGGGTTATACTTTAGTTCTGGCATGGGGGCTGGCTTTTACAGTATATCAGTTAGGAAGTTTGATTGTTTAGTATGTAGAAATAGGATAATTGTTAAAAATATGAATAAGATTTATATAAAGAACATGGTGTGTGACCGCTGCATAATGGTGGTAACAAATATTTTATCCCAACTTGAATTGAAGGTTGCCCATATCGCTTTAGGAGAAATAGTTCTTTTATGTCCGCCAACAGAGAAACAAATGCAGGAATTGTTAGATCAATTACAGAAAGTTGGTTTTGAAATTATAGATGACAAACGTTCCCGGATAGTCGAGCAGATAAAGACTTGTATTCGCGAGTTGGTGCATCGCAAAAATGGTATGTTGAAGACTAATTTATCTGATTATTTATGTGAAAACATTCATTTGGATTATTCTTATTTGTCTGGCTTGTTTTCTGAAAATGAAGGTCGGACGATAGAAAAGTATTTCATCTATCAGAAAATAGAAAGAGTCAAAGAGTTGCTTGTCTATGATGATATGCAACTTAGCGAAATAGCTTATATTATGAATTATTCAAGTGTAGCACATTTAAGCAATCAGTTCAAGAAAGTTACAGGATTTACCCCTACTTATTTTAAACAAATGAGTACACAATGTCGTAAACCATTGGACAAACTATAACTATATAAATGAATCTGAAAATGATGTAACAATCAGAGAGTGTTTTTCCTGTTACTTTGCAGTCGAAATATAAAAGGTACTGTTTAATAAGGAAAAAGATTGGATTAGGAACAAGGAATAGTATCTTGTAAAAAGGTGCTATTCCTTTTTTTGCCTGATTATTAAGATTATATATCTATCTCTTGTTATCTATTGCTTGCTTATTTCTTTATCTGCATCCCTAAAATAACCGATAACTTAATATAGTTCATATGATAATAAAAAGAAGGACAATAAAACTAATGGTCTTACTTGTAGGCTTTGTGAATGTAAATAGAATATATGCACAAGAGATAAGCCTTCAACAGGCTTTAAAACAGGGTATGGAGAATTATGAAACAATCCGCTCGAAAACCTTACAAGTAGAAGCACAAAAGAAACAGGTTAATCATGCCAAAACAATGCTTTTACCTGATATAAAATTTTCGGCCCAGCAAGTATATGGTACAGCCAACGCATGGCATGGACCACAATATAGCTTTGGTGAGGGGATGACAACCACAAGTATGCCACAAGACAAACAAAATTGGGAGGCTGCTTTCGGTTCACTTTATATGGCAGGTTTTAATTGGACACTTTATTCTTTCGGTCAGACGAAAAACAATATACGGTTCGCTGAATCCGAATATGAATTACGGCAATCGGAATTGGAACAGGAAAAATTCAAACATCAGATACAGGTGTCAGCTACATATTTCAATCTTCTTGCTATGCAGCAACTTGTAAAAATACAAGAGCGGAACATAGATAGGGCAAAAACGCTTTTCTCCGTTACTCAGGCCCTGACATCTAACAATATCAGACCCAAAGCAGAAGCTGCAATGGCAGAAGCAGAAGTTGCAACTTCGCGTATTGCTCTACTGAAGGCGCAGGACAAAGTTTATGAACTGTCAAAAGACTTTGCATTGATAACAGGAATCGAAGATGAGGAATTCTTGCTCGACTCTTCCTATATGTGTATATTTCCAATCGACCGAACATCTGCTGAAGAAGTATCCGATAACCACCCCTCGTTACGCCATGCACAAGATGCAGTTGAAGCAAGTACCTACAAGATGAAAATCTTCCAGTCGGAAGCCCTACCCCGTATTAGCCTTGTCGGAACTATTTCAGGAAGGGGATCTGGGTTCGGATATAATTACACCCAAGTACCGGAGGCTGTTTCTCACTCATACACTCAAGGAGTAGGTATAAACCGAAGCAATTTTCTTATTGGGATAGGACTGAACTGGAACTTTACATCATTATTCAGGAACCGCTCCAAAGTTGCGTCTCAAAAACAGCTTTCATATTCATTAGAAATAGAACGGAATCTGCTTTCCAGAGAATTAAAAGAACAAACTCATTATGCTGACAAAAAGTTGCAACTTGCATACAGTCAATACAATGAAGCAGTTACTCGGCGAAAGGCGGCACAAACTTCTTACAATCAATATTTAGCCATGTATAGGAATGGTCTGACTTCCATTTCTGATCTTGCCCAAGCCATGTATGCCTTGACTGCGGCGGAGTCCGAGCAGGAAATCATGGCTATCAATATATGGCAGGCTTATCTATTGAAGATTGCAAATAACGGAGATATAGAAGCCTTTATCGCTCAAATCAATAACATATAATAATGTATTTATGAATATAATTCGCGGAGCATTACGCAGACCCATATCGACACTGGTACTGGTATTCGGATTGTTATTCTTCGGAATAAAAGCCGTCCGGGACATTCGTGTAGATATTTTGCCGGATATGAATCTTCCGGTAGTTTATATAGCACACGCCTTCAACGGATATACTCCGGAACAAATGGAAGGCTATTTTACAAAAATGTATACCAACATGATGCTGTTTACCAACGGCATCAAAAATATAGAGACTAAAAATTCGCAAGGTCTTACCTTGATGAAGGTTACATTCTATCCGGATACGGATATGGGACAGGCGATTGCAGAACTGAGTGCCTTATCCAATCGTTCGCAGATATTCCTGCCGCCGGGTACTCCCGATCCTTTTATTATCCGATTCGACGCATCGTCCCAGCCCGTCGGTCAGGTCGTTTTCCGCAGTCCTACGAAAAACAACAATCAATTGCAGGATATTGCGAACTTTACGGCACGTCCTTTTTTGATTTCCGTACCGGGAATAACGACTGCTCCACCGTTCGGGGGAAGTCCCCGTACTATTGAGATTAATGTTGATCCGCAGGCACTTCGTGCCCATAATTTGGCTCCAGAGCAAATTGTGGAAGCTATAAGCCGTAACAATATAACGGCTCCTTCCGGTAATATATTCACGGAAGATAAAAACTATATCACTCCGACCAATAATAATCTGAAAACCGTCCGGGAGTTTGAGGATATTCCACTTGTCAAAGGTAGCGTGGGAACAGTTTTTCTGAGGGATGTGGCAACCATATCCGACGGAGCCGATATTGCAACCGGATATGCGTTGGTCAATGGTAAACGTTCGGTATACATCAATGTTGCCAAATCAGGGAATGCTTCAACTTGGGATGTGGTGAAAAATTTGAAAAAACGCCTACCCGTCATTCAAAACAACCTGCCTGACGATGTTACGGTTTCTTTTGAGTTTGACCAATCCGTTTATGTAATCAATGCCGTTAAAAACCTGCTTACCGAGGGATTTATCGGTGTGATTCTGACAGGACTCATGGTATTGTTGTTTCTACGGGACAGGCGCTCCGCTTTTATAGTCATTCTGACTATCCCTATATCACTGATTTCCGGTGTCCTTTTTCTTCATCTGTTCGGGCAGTCAATCAATATCATGTCATTGTCCGGTTTGGCTTTGGCTGTAGGTATTCTGGTGGATGAAAGTACCGTTACCATCGAAAATATCCATCGCCATCTGGAATTAGGAAAACCCAAAGCTGTTGCCGTATGGGAAGCCTGCCGAGAAATCGCTTTCCCGAAATTCCTTATTTTGCTGTGTGTTTTGGCAGCTTTCGTTCCGGCATTTTTAATGAACGGTATTCCCGGTGCTATGTTTCGTCCTTTGGCAATGGCAATAGGATTTTCAATGATAACTTCATTCATCCTCTCCCAGACATTCGTGCCTGTCATGGCATCGTGGATTATCAGACCAAATCATGCTATATCAACCAACGGACATAATGAAAGCGGGAGTAATAAACTGTTGGAACGACAACTGGAAAGATTGCTGAAACGAAGAAAACAGATTGTATCCACCTATATTGTCGGAGTTGTCGCAATAGTAATATTATTGTTCGGAATAATCGGGACAGATGTATTACCCAAAGGTAATCCCAGTCAGTTCCAAGTAAGGCTCGTTGCTCCACAGGGAACCCGAATTGAGATAACAGAGGACAAAGTCCGGGAGTTCATGGGTGAACTCGAAACATTAATCGGAGAGAAACACATACGCATATCTTCAGCCTTTGTGGGACAACATTCTTCCACATTTGCCGTGAGTCCGGTCTATATATATAATTCCGGACCTCATGAAGCTACCTTGCAAGTTGCCTTGCAAGATTGGCATGGTGATATGGAGCATTTGAAAGAACAACTTCGCTGCCGAATAAATGAGTCTATGCCGGAAATGAGCATTACATTCGAGCCGATGGAATTATCCGAAAAAGTATTGAGTCAAGGAGCCAACACGCCTATTGAAGTGCGATTTTCAGGCATGATGAAAAAACAGAATGAAGCGTATGCACGAAAACTCTTGGGCAAATTGAAGGAGATTGATTACCTGAGAGACCAGAAAATGCCGCAGTCGATGAACTATCCTACTTATAATATTGAAGTGGATCGCATACGTGCCTCTCAAATCGGTATGGATATGGCTGATATTTCAGGTTCACTTGTTCCCTCCACTTCATCGTCGCGTTTTACTAATAAGAATTTTTGGATAGGTGGCATGATGAATATGGCATATAACGTGCAGGTACAGATACCGCTTAATAAGATGTCTTCAAAAGAAGAACTGGAGGCATTACCCTTGTCGAGAAAAGCTCCGGGAAAGGTTCTCGGTGATGTTGCGAATATAACAGAAGGAACGACTTATGGAGAAACCTACAATGAAGGTTCTATGTCATATACGACTGTTGTTGCCAATATTCACGATGTGGATCTGGGTACAGCATTGAAAGATGTTCGCAATGCCATTGCTTCTTTAGGGGAACTTCCGAAAGGTTTGAATGTCGAAGTGACCGGATTGGCATCTGTTCTGGAAGAAACGCAACGCGGATTGCAGGAAGGATTGCTTATTGCAGTCATTGTCATATTGCTTCTATTGACTGCAAACTTCCAATCTTTTAAAGTGGCATTAGTCGTAATTACAAGTGTCCCTGCCGTTATTATGGGAGCACTTACCTTGTTATGGATAACTGGCTCTACTCTCAACTTACAGTCCTATATGGGTATTATCATGTCTGTCGGAGTCTCCATTTCCAATGCTTTGTTGCTGGTAACGGCGGCTGAAACAATACGCAAAACAAGTGGAAATAGCCTCCAAGCAGCTTTACAAGCAACTTCTTTGCGTTTGCGCCCTATCTTGATGACAAGTATCGCCACTCTTGTCGGTATGCTTCCGATGGCTATCGGTTTTGGGGAAGGCGGAGCACAAACAGCTCCTTTAGGAAGAGCTGTGATAGGAGGTATTCTTGCTTCCACTTTAATCGGATTATTTGTTCTGCCTCTGGCTTTTGCATGGGTACAGGAAAAATCATCGACGCTCTCCGTTTCTCTTGACCCGGAAGATCATAACAGTAAATACTATCAAGAAAAAAAGTAAATTAAATATGAAAAAGAGTAAGTTTTACATTATCTGTGTAGTCTGCCTGTTGCTTGTAGGTATAGTAATTTGGATTGGTATGGAAAATCGGGGTACAACCCCTTCCAACACAGTCATCAAGGCGCAGAAACTCGAAAGACAGAGCTATACACTGAAAAAAAGCAATCCGGCAATCCTAATCAAATTACCCGGAGAAATTATCGCAGACAGACAATCCGACATTTATGCCAAAGTGAGTGGTTTTGTTCAATTCTTGAAAGTTGATATAGGTTCTAAAGTAAACAAAGGGGACGTTCTGATCGAATTAGAAGCACCGGAACTCGTTGCCAAAGCATCCGTCCTAAAAGCACAAATCGCATCGCAAGAATCGGTAGTGTCATTTTCCCGTTCCACATTCAATAGGCTGTTAGCCGCATCGGAAACACAAGGAGCAATATCGGAAGATGCAATAGACAAGGCACGAACGCAAAAAGAGAGCGACGAATTTCGATTAACGGCTTTACAAGCCAGTTATGAAGAAGTGCAGAGTTTGCTCGATTATTTGGTTATACGTGCCCCATTTCCAGGAGTCATAACCGAACGAAATACAGATATAGGCTCGCTTGCCGTTCCTTCAGGAAAGCCGCTTCTTGTGCTGCAAGATAAAAGTAACCTACGAATCAGATTGGCGATAGCGGAAAAATACACGTCTTATATTCATATAGGAGACACGATCCGTTTTACTTCGCAATCCCAACCGGGTAATACGTTCATGGCAAAAATTGTTCGCCGCTCCAATGCAATAGACAGTCGATTGCGTTCGGAAGAGATAGAAGCCGACTTCACCAATGATCACGAAGCCTTACTGCCGGGTATGGTTGTGGATGCAACGCTTTCTTTGAAAGCGGAATCCGCTTCGTTTTTTGTCCCTGAATCTGCTGTCGTGGACGGTAACATGGGAACATATATTATGGGAATAGTCGATGGAAAAACCCGGAAGATTCCGGTTCGCAAAGGACGTAAAGAAAAACAGATGGTCGAGATATTCGGCAATCTGAATGAGGATTTGAATATCTGTAAAACAATAACGGAGGAAACCAAAGAAAATATGGCTATTGAATATTTTCGTTAGTAGCAATTCTATATGGGCAGATTGGGTATCTGTGCTATTCTTATGGAGGTGTAGATCGAAGCTGCCATCTCATCTATAAAGGGAACTTGTGATACATTTACTCCAGAAGAATGCTCTTGAATCCGCCGAAACTTGACAATTTGCCGGTAGTTTTAGTTATCAGAGTCCGTACTATTGTGAATATTCGGGTTTAAATGTTTTTATTTTATCATGTTTTTCCATCTGTATAATTATAATTTATAATAAGTATACGAAAATGGTAGAGCTTAAATAAAGATTATAAGCAATCCTCAATTTTACAATGTATCCTTCAAAAAAACTTAACATTTTTTTGTAGTTGATGTATAAGTAAAAATTAAGCAATTTAGTATGAAAGAACAAAACAAGAAGGCTTCTCTTTTTTTGAAGGGAAGCAGCATTTACATCATTTCGTTACAGAACAAGATGTAGCGGAAGAGTTTTTCACATTACTCTCCGAAGCGAGAGAAGTTTATCTTCAAGATGTCATAACAGATGGCAAGCGGTATGAACGTTATGTGGATGATTTCGTTAATAGTCATCGGTATATAGATTGCAGTAATACAGTCTGCCGAAACTGTCATGAGATGAACATCCATATTGTCAGAGGCTTGTTGAATGATTGTCCCCAACTTATCCGACAACTTTTTATCGCAGCGGATTTCTCCTGCGAGAAATGCTTGGAATTAAAACGGATGTATGACATCATGCCGTCGTCCTCCATAATGCATCGTGATGACGGGCCTGCCGGAGTACAGCCACTCTCATTTGGTTGTAACTTCACCCACAAACAGATGATAGGTATTACGGCTTGTGCCAATACTTATCATCTGTTTTGCGTTTCTCTCCTTCGCATTGAGGATATGGAAGCTCTTTTTTCTTGTAAAGAGGGCTTTTGTATTCGGGTAAATAACATTCGCCATGTGGCAATCCTATTCGATACTCTTCTTGAACACTCATTCATTCAAACTCAATGGCAGGCAGTTCTCGGTAGCGGGCGGTTTCTGCAAACAAAAGATGGAAAAGGATTTGTTTCAGCATCGAGCCTTTCATCTGCACTCTCGGCTATGCGGAATAACATGACATCCGTAGCCTATGGCATCAGACAGACCATCAGGAACTGAAAGAATGGCAATAAACGCCAAGAAGCGAAATATATAAAAATAAGGGAATAAGATGCCAATAATAATGGTATCTTGTTCTCTTTAATAGATTGGAGGGATTATATTCGTTTAATCACTTTTCAAATTATAGACAGCCGGGTTACTGTAAGCCTCCCCGACAATCATTCCCGATTCTTGTTTCTCTTACGGTCGTCGATAATATCCGTCATATTCTCTTTCGCCCACATGATTAAAGATTGGATATGAGGGAACAGAGAATATGCCCGTGCCGTCAATCCGTATTCCACGCGCGGCGGCACTTCCGGATAAATCGTCCGGGTAACGAATCCGTCTTCCTCCAATGTCCGCAATGTAACGGTCAGCATTTTTTGAGAAATATCCGGAATTGCCCGACGAATATCGCCGAAGCGTACTTTCTCGGACTGTGTCAGCGTGTAAATGACTAAAAGCGACCATTTGTCGCTCATCCTTGCCAGAACATTGCGTATCGGGCATTGAGGATCGTAGGCATCTAAAATCATTGTTCTATCCATACATTATTGAGTTATAATATTAGTACACAAAGGTAACTAAATCTCCTAAAATTCGCAAGCGCAAAAAAAATACAAAAAAGTTTTTATTGCAAGATGTTCATATTCAACAATGGTTACTTCAATGAAACTATGTGAGTATCAAGTACCTACTTGACAAGTCTTGTTTTCCGTTTTATATTTGCAGTCGAAAAGAGATTAAGACGCTTTTGGAAACTAATGTTTAATATAAAAGTTTTATAAGTATGGAAAATGTTATTTTAATCGGTGCGAGCGGATTCGTAGGTTCCGCTATTCTGAATGAAGCTTTGAATCGTGGTCATCTGGTAACGGCTGTTGTGCCGCATCCCGAAAAGATTTCGACGATTCATCCGAATCTGACCGTCGTTCAGGCAGATGCGACCGATCCCGACACGTTGGCGAAATTGGCCGAGGGGAAAGATGCCGTTATCAGTGCCTACAATCCGGGATGGGGAAATCCCCGACAATACGAGGAGACGCTCGAAAACTATCCGAAGATCGTCGAAGGTGCGAAGCGTTCAGGCGTTCAGCGCCTGCTGATTGTCGGCGGAGCCGGAACACTCTTCGTAAAACCGGGTGTGCGGTTGGTCGATACCGGAACGCTTCCCGAAGCGTGGTTGCCGGGTGTGAAGTCTTTAGGAGAGTTTTATCTCGATGCGCTGACAAAAGAAAAAGAGATCGACTGGGTGTTCTTTTCCCCTGCCGGAAATCTCGGCAACATGGGGCCGGGTGTGCGTACCGGAAAGTATCGTTTAGGAAAAGATAATATGCTTTTCGATGAAAAGGGGGAAAGTTTCATTTCGGTAGAGGACTATGCCGTGGCGATGATCGACGAATTGGAGAAGAAGAACCACCACTGTGAACGTTTCACCGCTGCCTATTGATAAATTTTCAGATATTCAGATAAATAAAAGACAAATAATAAAAATCAAGAAGATGAAAAAGATTATTTTGACGCTGGCTGTCGCAGGCATAGCTCTGGGTGCTTCAGCACAAGACAAGGGACGTTTTGAGGTACATTCCCTCGATAATTTCAAGTTGCACGTTTATTACACGAACGATGCGCTCGGTGATGCGAGTTATATCGTCGAAGGGAAAAACGCGCTCATCACGATGGAACATCCTCTTTTCAAGGAAAATGTCGCCGAGTTCGACGATTATCTCGCAAAACTCGGAAAACCCGTCGAACAACGTATCGCCGATTATCATGTCGGCGGAACGGGATCGTATGAAACGGTAATGCCGGAAGGTATGCCGGAATTCGCAAAAGGCGAAGTGTACAGGGGGATGATGCAGGGCTTCACGCAGGCTTTCGGCGATGCGCTGATCGCCATGCCTACGGGTAAGACTTCGGAAGTATCGTTCGGTACGACACAAACATGGGCGGGTGTTCCTTTCGAGTTCCGTCATGGTGCTGCCTCCGATTTCCCCGGAGCGAGCATCCTGACCGGTAAAAAGGCTTATTATACGCATTGGACTCCGGCCAAAGCCCACATGAGTCATCTGCAAATTTCTTCTCCGGCAGCTATCGACGCCGAGATTGCGGAAGCTGAAAAATCGCTGGCTTCTGGTGCAAAACTTTTCATCGGCGGACATGGCGGAGCGGCAAAGGCCGATGCCGTCGAATTCAAAATCGCTTACTTGAAAACGATGAAAGAATTTCTTTCGCAGCATAAAACCGCGGCAGCTTTTGTCGACGCGATGAAAAAATCCTATCCGAATCTTCCGGGAGAATCCGGTCTCGATGATTTGGCAAAAGCACTTTATAAATAATAAATTCGAACTATCCCGCTTTCAAGGCGGGATAGTTCCTTAATGAAGAATACGATGAAAGAAGCCTTTGATTTTTTGAATGAACATCCGGATGTGGCCTTTGCTACTGTTGAAAACGGGAAGCCTAAAATACGAGTATTTCAAATCATGCGTCAGGAAGATACGACACTTTGGTTCGCCACCTCTCCGCATAAGGAAGCATATCGGCAGTTACGAATAAATCCGAATATCGAGTTGCTTGCTATGGCGGGTAATGTATCTGTTCGTATAACGGGAGAAGCGTATTTCGATGTCCCCGATTCCCTATGCAAGGAAATCTACGAAACGAATCCGGTATTACCCCGTCTCTATGAAAGGTATAGTGATTTGGTATATTTTCGTTTGCCAGTTCAAGAGTTAGACTATTTCGACCTGACACCTACACCACCGACACTTAAACATATTGAATATGGCGATAAGTAGAGATGACGATCTACTATATATTCTTCACACTTTAATCGAAGAATCTCCGGCATACCGTTCATTGAGAATACCGGAGGATATGATCGGGCAGCAAAAAATAATGCGAACACTGCTCAATATCCGTCCGCCTCGTCCGATAAGTCGGGAATTTCTCGCGGCGCAGGATGCAGAGTTACAACTGCAACTTGTGGAAAAAGGAGTTGTAACAGTTTCCCAGACCGAGCCGTGCGGCTGCGATGAAAGAGTGCGACTATGGCAGGGAGATATTACACGGTTGCAAGTGGATGCCATCGTCAATGCCGCCAACGACGCCTTGTTGGGATGCTTCGTTCCGCTGCACAAATGTATCGACAATGCCATTCATTCTGCTGCCGGAATCGAATTGCGGTTAGAGTGCAACCGCTTGATGCAAAGACAAGGGTATGCCAAACCGACGGGAAAAGCCAAAATTACGAAAGGCTATAATCTGCCCGCCCGTTATGTGATACATACCGTAGGGCCGATTGTCTCCAGCGGTGTTCCCTCCCAAAAGCAGGAAACGCAGTTATCGGATTGCTATCGTTCCTGTCTCGAAGCAGCGACAATTCATGCAGTGGAAAGTATGGCTTTTTGCTGTATTTCCACGGGAGAGTACGGTTTCCCGCCGCAGCGTGCAGCCGAGATAGCTGTTGCTACGGTTTTAGACTATTTGAATACAACAACGTACACAACCATTAAAACGATTGTTTTCGATGTTTTCAGCCGAAATGATTACACCATTTATCGAAAGCTTCTTCAGTAAGGCATCGGTTATGGACAGCTATAAAGAACGCATAGCCGCAGCTCGGAAAGCAATGGCGGCAGCGGACTATGTATTGATAGGAGCCGGAGCGGGTTTGTCGGCTGCGGCAGGATTGGATTACGGCGGGATGCGTTTCAAACGGGAGTTCTCCGAATTCGTAAAACGTTATGGTTTTACCGACCTTTATACTTCATCGTTTTACGACTTTCCGACCGAAGAGGAGCGCTGGGCTTATTGGGCGAAGCATATCGACTTCGCCCGATTTGCACCGCCTGCTATGAATTTATATCGTGATATTTTCCGGCTCGTGGACGGAAAAGAGTATTTCGTTATTACGACCAACGTGGACGGACAGTTCCGTAAGGCCGGATTTGCCTCCGACCGTCTTTTCGAGGTGCAGGGCGACTATGCCTACCTGCAATGCGCTTGCGGCTGCCATCCCGAACGATACGACGATAAAAAGCTGGTTAAACGAATGCTCGGTTCGATACATGACGGTCGTATTCCCTCGTCGCTTGTACCGCATTGTCCGGTGTGCGGCGGCAGTATGGATGTCAATCTGCGTAAGGATGACTATTTTGTCGAAGATGCCGCATGGCGCTTGCAAGCAGACCGTTATACTCAATTTCTAAAGAAAGCGTATCGTGGGCGTTGTGTGCTGTTGGAGTTGGGTGTAGGTTACAACACACCGGGTATTATTCGGTTTCCATTCGAGCAGATGGCCTCTGCAAATTCCGGTATGACGCTTATCCGTTTGAATCGGGATTTTCCAGAAAGACAGATGAAGGGGAAAGGGCAATTTGTGGCCATAAATGAAAGTATGGAACGAAGCATAAAAGAACTATTAAATGAGGAGTATATGACTTGTAATCAGTACACAAAGAAACGAATGTTATAACATCTGGGAAATACAATTAGTACAGAATTTATAGTTGAAGTATAAACAAAAAAACAAGTAATTTAATGAAAGAACAGAACCAAAAGTCTTCTCTTTTTTTGAAGGGAAGCAGCATTTACGTCATTTCGTTACAGAACAGGATGTAACGGAAGAGTTTTTCACATTACTCTCCGAGGCAAGAGAATTTTATATCCAGGAGGCCATAAGAGATGGCAAGCGGTATGAACGTTATGTGGATGATTTCATTAATAGTCATCGGTATATAGATTGCAGTAATGTAGTCTGTCGAAACTGTCATGAGATGAACATCCATATTGTCAGAGGATTGCTGAATGATTGTCCCCAACTTATCCGACAACTTTTTACCGCAGCGGATTTCTCCTGCGAGAAGTGCTTGGAATTAAAACGGATGTATGACATCATGCCGTCACCCTCCATTATGTATCGAGATGACGGTTCTACTGAAGTTCAGCCACTCTCTTTTGGTTGTAACTTCACCCACAAACAGATGATAGGTATTACGGCTTGTGCCAATACTTATCATCTGTTTTGTGTTTCTACATGTATCGAGGATATGGAAGCCCTTTTTTCTTGCAAACAGGGCTTTTGTATTCGGGTAAACAATATCCGTCATGTGGCGATTTTGTTCGATGCTCTTCTTGAACATTCGTTCATCCAAGCTCAATGGCAGGCAGTCCTCGGTAACGGGCGGTTTCTGCAAACAAAAGACGGGAAAGGGTTCGTATCGGCATCGAGCCTTTCGTCTGCACTCTCGGCCATGCGGAATAATATGACATCAGCAGCCTACAATATCAGACGAGCTGTCGGTGAACTGAAAATATAAAGCAAGAATCTAAAGAGAATGGCGTAAATACACAAAAGCACTATGTATGGATTAGCCAAACATAGTGCTTTTGCATACTTCCGTTCACAAGTAGATCTTTGGAGGTGAAAATAGAATATCCAGTTCAGGAATTGAAAAGGTCGTCCATCTTCACTTCGCTATGAACAATACTCTTATGCTTACCGTTCACCACACCGTATGTCGTAACGAATGTAATTACAAGTGCTTTCTTGTTCTTTGTCGCCAGGCGGAATAGTCCGGTACGTTCCCGAAGTTTAGACTCGTAACCGTCGGTAATGCCGTACAAGTCCGTGCTGAATTTCATTTCGCACAAGTGGATTATGCGGTCGGCTCGCTCGATAATCAAGTCGATTTGAAACCCCGGAATCCCGTTTTCGGAATCGGCTTTGCTCCTCCATGTAGATACGGACGTACCTACTCCAGCAATTCCCAATGCGATTTTAATCTGCTTGTGATGACTCAAACATACCAGCTCAAAACCAAGTCCCATCCATGCTGAAACACTGCGTGAGTCGATATTATTACTCCACCATCTTTCGTCTTTCGTATTGTTGGGTTCAATGAACTTGTAATAAAAGAGCGTGAAAAAGTCGGTCAGTCTGAACAAACTGTTACGGGTCTTGTTGCCATATTGTGATAGCCGCGTAATAAAATCACAGCGTTCGAGATTTTTCAAAATCTTACTCAAGAAAGTACCCTCGATACCGGTTGCGCGGAGTATGTCTTCCCGTGTCATCCCCGCTTTATTTTCCGACAACAACTTAACAATGGATACATAGGAATCCGCTTGAGCGAACAAAGCGTTGTAGAGTTCGTCAAATTCGCCTCTCAATTGCGCTCCTTCGACAAAAAACAACCGGTCAATATTTTGTGCAAGACTCTCGGCAGGATTCAAAAGGCTCAGGTAAAAAGGGACTCCGCCAAATATCATATAGCATTGTAAGAGCTGGTATCTGTCCCATTGACAATTCCGTTGTCGTAGATATTCCTCCGTTTCGCACAGGTTAAACGGAGACAGATGAAGGTTACAGGTGATTCTGGCGTGCAAGCCACCCTGATTGCCCTCTATTTTATCAGCCATCCAGGATGTTGCCGAGCCTGTGGCTATAAGCACAATATCGGTGCGTCTGTTTCCCCAACCGTTCCAGAAATTTTCCAATGCGCTGACAAAATTGGAACGTTGCGTATCCATCCAAGGCATTTCGTCGATGAATATGACTTTTTTACGATTGGAGGGCAGCGTTTCCAGATAGTCCTCAAGCGCATTAAAAGCATCGTACCAGGTGGTGGCTTTAGGCTGCCGCTTCTTTGAGTGCCGATAAATTGCCCTCATGAAATTCTGTATCTGCACAGTTGCAGGTGTCTTGTGCTCACCGACAAATGTAAAATCGTATTTATAGTTGAAAAATTTGTCGATGAGATATGTTTTGCCTATACGACGGCGACCGCTTATAATTACGAATTCCGAACGATCTGATTCCAAGCACCGCTGCAATTCGTCACATTCCCTTTTTCGGGAAACGAGTTTGTCTTGCATACAATTATCTTTTTTACAAAGATAGCCGTTTTAGATTACAAAGCCAAATTTTTCCCATTGAGTTTTTACCTTATCTTTTATATTTTCACAGATAAGGTAGAAACTAAACAACTACCCATAAACCTGAAATACTACTTTATCTGCATTGTTTTGATGATTAAAAGTAGTATCTTGATGTGTTGAACGTATCTGGTTAGATGTATTTGATCGCCTAATGGTTTACGGCAAATGACAAAGGCTACCAAATATGATTCTAAAAAAAGGGAACAAGGTTGTATAATGAAGATTCTTATATTCCTATTTCAATGTAAGTACTTTGCCATTTACGGAAAACAAATCGGCATACCTGCTGTCCACGAAATTCTTTTCGGGGGAGCCTAATACCCCGACCAACCTTTGTCATCGGAAGCAGTGTCCATACAAGCAGCAAGCTGGGACATGAAAGATTATCCAAAACGATACAAAAATAGTATGGCAAATGCGAACAGCATATTGAGACATATTTTTATATGCTGTTTAAGACGCCTTATCTTCGCTTTTATGAGAAAGTGTATTTTGTTTTTTACTGTGCATCTTGCTATATTTTCATTTTTGCAACTTCATCGAAGTTCTATTAAAGTCAAACCTAAGGGTATATGAATCTATCTTAGGGGACAATAAAACAAAAACTGCAGCGAAAAGAGAATATATGCCGTGTACTTTTCTTCTCTTTTGGCTGTATATTTTGCGAGTGGTCAGATCGTGTAAATGTGTTGAAAATTTAGTTTAGTTTGTGCATTAGCCTTATATATGCTAAATTGAAGTAAACTATATTTAGGTAGGCATATTCGCCTTTCCATATGCCTATGGTTTTATAGAAACAACTACATTTGCGGAGAATACAAGTCTCAATGAAGATGTGAGGTAAAGACCACAGCCCATCCTTTTCTCTTTTGGCTGCAATGATTCATCGATGAGCCGCCGAGCGATACTCTCCGTATGAGAGGTCGATAGTCGGGAAATAACTTTTAGAAACACTTTGTGTGTGACCAAGTGTAAGGAATAAAATCAAGTGAAAAACAAAAACCGAAGAATCTCTTAAAATACTGATTTTGTTTCTGTGTTGTTTCTTTAATAAAGAATTTATTATGTTATTTCATTGATATATAACAACTTAAATTAATATGTAATAATATTTTCCAGATTTCGAATATCAGGATAAAGCAAAAAACGCTTTCTATAGATCTGACCATTTCTCTAGTCAGACGTTGCAAAGATAAAGCTTTTTGTTCAATGTAACGCTCTTATTTTGAGTATTATTTCTTCATATATAAGATTTTGTGGTTTTCTCAGACGGTAAAATTCAGAGAATGTTTTTAAATCTTGTAGTTTTTCAAAAGCATAGTGCAAGTTTTCTTTTATGATTTTGCAAAAGTATAGTATTATAATCTTTTTTACTATTATTATTCTCTCAAATATCTTCCAAAGATAAAGAATAGTGGAATATCATTTTTGTATGTACTTAATATATTGTGGGGATTATTGGGGGGCTTTATGATGAGATTAGAACATTATTGTTGGACTAATAGAGCCTAATATTCAATGGTGACTTAATGAACGTGGAACAGATATATTTGTATTAATCATCAGTTTATTATATGCAAAACAGATATTACAATCAAGTAATTTTCAAAATTGCCTTTACAAAATATTAATGTTCCTCTTGCTGGTAATGGTAATCTAAATCAGGCTTTCTCACATAGTTTATTTAAAAAATTATTATCTTTGCAATGTGTTCAGGAAACATCGAACACTCGTTATAAGACATTTAACGCTGATTGTAGTGAAACTGGCAAATTGAACTATCTGAATCAGAACGCGTTAATTGTCTGCATCTATGTTTATATACTATGTATGAAAATATGGGTGCAGACTTTCAATTGCATTGATTCAAGGTATGCCAGTACCGACTACAAATGCTTTTGATAAGTTCTGCACTCTTTTTTTTGTGCCTTACAATCAGCAACACTATATATACGACAATATGAACAGAGGTGAATTAAAGGTGATCTTAAAACAGATGAAGCGGACATCATATTTGAATGCATTTTATCTGCTTCAACTAATTAGCAAGAAATTCAATTTGGCGGTTGATTTTGACGAGGTGTGTTTCGTAAACTCAAGTTTTACTCTTTCAATCGCTGCAATATACAGTGTTCTATATACTGATAATACATTGTATATCTTAACAAAGAAAAAGCATTTACATCGTATTAAAACAAACGGTGAACATGTGATATATGATGCAAACTATATTTCAATTCTAAATACAATAAAATCATTTTTTAATATCGAAGACCAATAGAGCCATGACGAAAATTAATTTATTCGTATTGATTGTAGTGTTGTTTAGTACTACACTATTTACCAGTTATTCAAGTGATGATGAAACCCAAAAAGATGATAACGGAATTGCAAATATTACAAATTAGAAATATAACCCCAATTCAAAAATAATCAATAAATCCTTTTTTTGAATCAATATTTTTTGTGTAAGAGAGAACGCGACAAAATTTTCTGTTAAACACAGGTAACTAATTAACATCTCAATTTGAAAAAGACGTCCTAAATAATAACTCCAATACACAAACACAAAATTTGCCCTGCTATTTTTCCCGTAGCAGGGCTTTCTAATAAAATATATGATTGGCTGAAAGTTACTTCAATTTTATATCTAAATAGCAGAAAGAACTAAGCTTCCGACATTAACTGTTATATCACCGCTAATACTTTAAAATCCGGTAAGACAAGTAGAGTAACCTTTTTTCTTTTTTTTCTACTATACTACTATATAGGATAATGAATTTTTTTGGTTCATCTGATATACAGATAATATGATACTATATATCCAAATATCTAGAATAGAGGATAATAAGAGAAATGAAAGTAACTATTAAAAGTTGGAATAGTCTTAATAGCTAATGACTTACTTTTCCAATTATTCGATATCGATAATACTGTCAATCCTTTCCTGCTCTTTCTTTACAAACTCATATAATTCCTTTTCGAAAGCTAATTTGTGGGCTTGGATTTGCTTTGATATTTCTGATTCAAAAATGTTCATTACATCTCTAGCTATATTTTCTATCTTGCTTTTTTCCTTGCAAATATCAGATATTATTGGTGTGTATTCAGGATTTCTTTTACAGATATCGACCATTTGATTTACTATATTTACAATAGTCTTTTCTCGCTCTTCTACCGAAAGTTTATCTTCAGATTCTAGGAATAGATGTAGTAGGTTGATACATCTTACCCATTGACCATATAAATCTCTAATTATATCTAGACGGGCTAATAATGGCTTTGCAGTAGGATAGTTTTTTAATTTTATGAGTTGGATATTCAGCCGGGTATAATTCAATTGATCTTGTTCTGCCATATGGTCAAGTTTACGCCTATCTTCTGTGGTAAATGCTCCATCTATCCACTTTGAAGAAAAGTCAAGAACATCAATTGGTTTTATAGAATGGATTATCTCTAAAATATTATTTACCATTTCATCAAGCCTTTTCTGCTCTTGTTCTTTACGAATTAGCGAGATTTGGAGTTTACGATTTTCCTTATTTTGCTTATTGGATGCATTTATGGACTTGAAAGCAAATATTAAAGCGATTGTAGTTGCTATTGATCCTATAGCAGTCCAGTCTATTGTATATAAATCAATATTCATTATAGTTATAGGTTAATGTATGGATTTATCTGCTGTATAAAGCGCCTCTATATTATATTACTCTTCTGGCTTTTCTACTTCTTTATCATTCTTTGTATCATCATCACGATCCATACAGACATAACAAAAGGAGCAGTTAAGGTGGTGATCTCCATGTTCATTCCTAGAATCTGTAATACGGTAGACAGTAAGACAGAACATCCTGCCCATACACCACTTTTCCAGTTTGTTCCTCCTAAAGCTATGGCACATAATACACCATTGTATCCCATTAATCCGGCATTTAAGTTTGCTGCATCTACTTCTAACAAAATAGCTAAAGGAATAGGAAGAAGTGTTCCTAAGATCGTATAGAAGGCATCTTTGGGAGAGTTGGCTAAAATACCTATAAGAAAAAACAAGCCTGCCAATATAGTATTTCCCTGAAACATGACCTGACCTATACCTAAACTGAAGGCTTGGATATAATTGATATTCTGTGTGGTATCAATGATTGTATCAGAAACTAATAGTAAATTGGGTATAAACCAGGTACAAACTCCCAACATTCCCCATACGGCAAGAATGAAAGGAGCAGTAAAGCCGGGGAGTAAACGTTGCTGACTGAAAAAATAAGCAATCCATGTAGAAAGGGCTGAAGCGATAACCAACATAATTAAACTTCCTATTGATAATTGCAGAAATACACCAACCGCTATACCTACTAAAGTTCCATTAAATCCGTATAATCCATTTTTAATATCATCATGCTTGTATCCTGAAAAGTATGCTGTCAGTGTACTTATTATATTACCACAGACCGCCAGTATTCCCATCTGCCATGAATTTAGACATATTCCAATTAACATAAAGAGTCCGGAAAGTGCATTATTCTGAAACATCACTTGTCCTATTCCACGTCCCAGAATGAGTAATAAATTGTGTATAAAAGCCATTTGTATAAATTATTAACTGCTAAAATGATGGCAAAAATACAATCTTCCATTGAAAAGAACAAAAATGAGAAATACGAAATAAAAAGTCCAGTGTCATAAATTACTGGAAATATGCTTCTTGGAGAAATGTTTTTTATTAATCTAAATGATATTCCTACTTCAAGACAAATATCCAATAATATTTTTGCTCAATTTAATCATTATTTTTACACCAATAAGCATGTTTTCCTACCATTTAGTCATAAGATACGGAATTTCACTTTTTACGAGTTGGTATTATTAATTAACTTTGCAGTATATTTCTTAATCACGAATATCACAACACTAATTTATAAATAAAAAAATTATTTTAATTGAAATGAAAACTTTGAGAATTATTGGAATGGCAGTAGTTGCCGTAATTATGAGTGTAAACTTTGCAGCTTGTGGTGACGATGATGATGATGTTAATACTGCTGATTTAGTAGGCTTATGGGAAGGTGTATCTTCTGATTATGTAGAAAAAGCAAATGGAGAAGTAGTATATACAGACACAGACGACTTGAGCGATGTTAGAATGAAATTTAATTCTGACGGTACACTGGTAGGTTATGAAAAAGTTAATGGAGTATGGATAGAGGAAGATTACGTTGCTACTTGGACTTATAAAGACGGTAAACTTTATGCAACTTCCGAAGATGCAGAAAATGTAATAGGTAATGTTATAGAAGTTAATTCAGAACGTTTGGTTATTGGTATTCATGAAACAGAAACAGAGGATGGAGTAAAATATGAATATCAAGATACATCCACTTACAAAAAAGTAAAAGAATGATACATACAGTAGGCTAATCTCTACCGAAGGCAGCATTTATACACATTTGCTGCCTTTTTTGTATACATAAATAAAAGAGCTTGTTTCGCCTAAACCTCCATCAACTGCAATATTTCCAACCGATAATATCCCAGAATCCAGTAAGACAAGTAGAATAACCTTTTTTCTTTTTTTCTACTATATTACTATATAGGATAATGAAAATTTTTGGTTAAGAGGAAGAGATATTATATATCAATAGACAAACTTAAATAAATAGACTAGGAGAGTTCTCTATTTTATCCTAGTAGTTAGTAATTTATTCTAGACCTATCATATCTCTTTCTTTCCTAGTCAGACTTTTAAGTACAATGTCATAAGATCCTTTCACCAATTCTTTTATCTTCTGGTCGGGTACGTCACTATCAAAATGAACGCTAATCCAGTATTTCTTATTCATGTGCCATCCCGGAGTAATTCCTGTATATTGTTCCTGAAGTTCTTTTATTTTATCGGGAAGGCATTTGATACAACAGAAATCAAAAACTTCAATATTGACATAACAGAACCATTTACTTCCGATATAAAAGCACAGTATCTCTTGATTATATTTATCAGGAACGTTAAGGAATGGCATCTTTTCATAGACACCTTTTAATGACAGGCAGTATTCTCTAAATTCTTCTATATTCATTTCTTATCTACTAGTGTTGGGAGAGATTCGTTTATCACATTATTTTTATTTTCAAAAAGATCTACTGGTTATCTGGTCTTTAGCTAACATTACACTCTACATTTCTTATCCCATTCACAAAATAAGAGCATTTCTCCAGAAACTGATTTTCTCCTCTAGTGTGTTATGGGTATTACTATTGCTTGTTGAACATAGTATCTCATATGGAATTTTTTGTGTATATTCCGAGGCAGCCTTTTGACCATTGAATATGACTTTTCTGATTTTCTTGTAGTCGGAAAGGAGCTTATCTATATCATTTAATTGAATCTTACCTATGTTTCTATCAAGGTTACCATTTCTGGCACAAGCTTCGTATACATCCCAAAGAGCTATCTTATTCTGCTTAAGACAGGATGTTTTTTCATTATAATCAGTCAGTCTGTTTCCATTATTATAAAGCTTTTCTATTATCTTCCAAAAACAGTTATTGGAGGCGGCATAATATTCTTGGGATTCTAATGAGGTTTTTCCTGGCATGGTTCCGAGTATGAGAATTTCAGAGTCTGGAAATATAACAGGTTTCATACTAGTGCAATAAGAAGTAATTGTTATCTTTTCTTGTTTTGTTGATATGGTTTTGGGCTTTATCTGCTTTGTGGCTGGAAAATCACTAATTACTTTAATCCGCCCTTGATCAATCAAAGCGTGAAATTTGTCAATAGTCATATTGGTTATGCCATAGTCACTACCATAGAAACCAATAGTTCTCATGTCTTTTCTGATTCTTTTCTGGTTCTTTCTATCTGAAGCAACACGTAACCTAATCAACTTTTCTAGTTGTTTGATCTCCTCATTTGTGAATTCATTTTTTCCCATTAAACTACTAATTAGATTTGGCAACTATATTCTCAAGTTCTATAACAAATTGATTGATCTCAGATACGATACATTCAATAATTTTACTACGATGTTTCGGAGCTATAAGTTTGAATGTACCTTCTCTTGAAAAATTGGAACATACAATCTGTTCATCTTCATTGCAGGATAAGTATTTCCAACAGATCCAATCACCCTCTTTTTGGTATTCGCTATTTTTATTAATAAGTTCTTCTATAGTATTTTCGTATATTTCAGGAATTTTTTCACTGCCTTCATTTTTATAAATACCCCAAAATAACCAATCTTCATATTCGGCACTTATATAAATAGGAAGTTTTTTATTAGTTGTTATTATCAGATATAGATTTGTCTTTCTTTGTATGGGACCGCCATGAACCAGTAAATCTATTTCGTCATTTTGAATCGTCTGAAAAATATTATATCCCTGTCTTTGCAGTTCTTCACCTAATTCCTTCCAGAAGTTATACAAAGTATGCCACTGGATATGTCTAAAATTATCAATAAGCATTTTGGCGCTTTGAAGATTATCATCATTATTGCCTATAATATTAATAAGCTCTATTCTTTCATCTATAGTTGTATCGTTATTTGTCATATTCTCTATAAGTTTAGTATATTGGATTATTGATTCACGTAAGGAGGGTTTATTATAGCTTTCTTTCACACACTTCTTAAGCCAGTCAAGAATTTCTAATGAATAGGATATACATTGTACTTTATCTTTTAATTCCGGGAATTTATTTAAAGTACTAACACTGTCATCACTAGGTCCATGTCCATCTAATGTAAGATAATAAACTTCAATATTATCTCTTGGGATTTTATCTTCCTCTATCAGCGTTCCATAATATCTTTCAAGCTGCCCTTCTTCTTCGTGATTTGAATCTCCACTATATATTTTATTCTCAATTATGACAGCTTGTTGTTTCAATTTGTTAATGAGATATATGTCAATGTTCTTATATTCACTTCGTACTGAATTATTGGGACATATGTCTATATTTCCTTCATCATATTCAAACTTACTTCCAATGACATTTAGAAATAGGGAAAGAAAAGTACTGCCTAATTTGTGAGGACCTCTGAAATCCAGAAGTGAGGAAATGAAACGGGAATGAAGATAGCGTTCGTCAGAATCCTTTCGTAAGATTGTGAAAAGGTTGAAGTTATCTTCATTGGCTTCACGTTCTTCATACTTTTTTCGAATGATATTTATATCACGTAATAAGTATTCTATTTTTTTGATGCTTTTCATAATAACATATTGGTTCGATTGTAATTAATGTTGATGCAAATATAATAAACTTCCATTATATTATATACACAAACAAAGTATTTTCTTGTACTCTCTTTTTTTAGTAGATTATGAGAAGAAAAAATAAGAGAAACCATATTATCATAGTCTCTCTTACTTCGTGTTTTTTCTATTTTAGATCATATCTTTTTAATAATATACTCACCTGTGATGCCTTGAACTGACATCCTTTGGAAGTTACGAATCCTTCCTTATTCAGTATTCTTGCCATTTCCGACAATGACCTTTCTTCTTTAACTAAACCTCTTAACATTGCAATAGCCCTTTTATTATTCGGATTATCCAAAGCTTTCTGTCGGTTGGTTCTGTTGCTGTTTTCTACCGCTTGTTCCAATCTGGATAATAAGTTTTCAGCTTTACCAAGCTTATATCCTCTAGCCCTTTTTGCTTGTAGAGCTTGTATCGTTCTCTGGCTGTTCAGCCCTGCCTCATACTCCGCTATACTACAGAAGATATGTAGTACGAGTTTATTAGCTTCGGGGAAATCACAAAATACAATCTCAACATCACTTTCCAGGAGTTTACTGGTGAAAGCAACATTCCGGCTTAATCTGTCTAGCTTGGCAACAATCAGGGTAGAACCAGTTTTTCGACATACTTCCAAAGCTTCTGTAAGTTTAGGTCTGTCAGATTTTCGTCCGCTTTCTGTTTCGATATATTCAGCGATCGGCTTTCTGTCTTTCAAGTAATTCTGTATTGTTCTTCTTTGTGCCTCTACTCCAAGTCCTGACATTTCCTGTTTTTGTGTACTTTGTCTCAAGTATGCTATATATGTCGTTTTCATAATTAGTCTTTAACTTTTTTTAATTTGCTTCTCGAATACCCAACGATCGTTTAGTTCCCTTTAAGCGGGAAGAAATCGGGTTATAAAAAAGAAATCCTGTGAGTTTTCAAGTTTTCATATACTCTACTTTCTCACAGGATTCCAGTTATTACAGATTCTGTTATTTCAGGGAAACATCATTTTCTGATAATCCCGTACTCTTCAGAAATCCTCTTCTCATAGTCATCCGTTTTCTCCACATTCTCATCTATCACAGAAACGAGCATGTCAAAGTAAACGTCTTCTATTATTTTCCTTTCTCCTTCCAGATCAGGGATGAGATGGATCTCAAACAAGTCCTTTCCTTCATCGAGAATAACCTGTACCATTCCTGTATGCTTGAAGCCTTGTACATGAAATTCCAGACCAAGATTTACAGGTCTGACCGTATTCGTATCTATTCCCCATGACATTATGATAATCGGTCGGGTTCTCAGGATACTCCATATATATCCTGCCAGTTTTAGATCATAATTTCTGTTCTCCATATTCTTTCATTGAGTATAGGTTATAATATTCAGTATAAATTCTCTGGTAATCTTCCATTTTCAGGTCAGGAAAAACAGAGTGATACATGTAATACAGGTCTTTCACACTCCATATATCTTCCTGATCGAGCAGGGCGAATATTTCATCTACAGCTTCATCGAATTCATCATAGATGCCCCTTCGCCTTCCCTGTATTTCAGCCAGGTGAGGATAAGTTTCAGTACAATTCTCAATGATATGCTCCACCAGTCTTAGACACCCCATGATATCTTCTTTCACTGTAAATTCATGATCCGTATGTGGCTCGTAATATCCACAACTAAGATTGACACAACTAATCCCGAGTCCTTTGTCTTTCAATGCAAGAATATCAGTCATCATCCCGTCCGTTTCCTTATATCCGAATTTCTCATGTCCGGTAGCTTTCAGGAAATCAGGAGAACAGAGGGAAGTCCGGCTAATTTCAGTAATAATATCCTGACACCCTTTTCTGTCCGGTTCTATAATAAACCGGCAGTCAGTAAAGAAGTCAATCACCGCTTTCTCTGAACCGACACATCCTTTCTCTTCACTGACGAAGAAGGCCAGTTTCAGGGTTTTGCACTTTTCCAGACATTTGAGCGCTATCCAGATTCCATTCTTGTCATCCGCTCCGAGTCCTTCCTGTCTTTTATTCCGGGAGCTGTATCCGAATATAATTTCCTCGGTCTCAATAGCCGTGAAATCTTTTGAATGCAACCTCTGCACCTGGTCAAGATGTGCTACGATACAGGGATATGATTCCGTGTCCCCCTTTGTTATATACAGATTCCCGATTTTATCAATTTCAAGTTTTGCACCGGGGATTCTTTTTATATAATCCCATATAAACTTTGTCATCGCCCATTCTTTTCCGCTCGGGCTATAAATCTTATATAATTTCTTAAGTAATTCCATAATTCTTATTTTTTGTGGGTTAAACAGTCATTTCATTCATCTCGTATGTATAAGGCAGTCCGGTTTCTTCATCTATTCTGCTATAGAGTATACCGTTCAGTTCATGAAGTTCTCCTCTCGCCAATAATCTATTCCCGGACTCAACCGATATGTTTTTCTCCTCATATTCACAGAGGATATTGTTCCATACCTGATACGTGGTTATGTCTTCTGCATACTCATAATATTCCTCATCATAATCGGAATAATACCAGTTTGCTTTCTTGTATGTTTCCTCTGCTTTTTCCCTGCATTCTTCACAACAATAGTCCTCATCGGTTATTTCTGAATCACATTTGTCTTCTTTCAGAAAATTCGCTTTACATTCAGGACATTGCAGTACATCGGAATCATGATGGTACTCTTCCAGTCTGTCCACCCATGTAAAGTCTTCCAGATTCTCTACATCACAATAATATTCCTGCCCATGATAGTATACAACTCTGGTTGCCTGACAATGATAGTCATGGAAGTCATCGTATTCCTCCTCCTCTTCTTCACCATTTATAGAACCGTCCGTAACATCCAGTCCAATGTCTCCATGTCCATAATTGTCAGCTATTCTATTGCACTCATCATACCACTTGAATGAGTCCTGATAACTTAGTGGATCGTCATAGTCTAGGTCACATTCTATTCTGAATTTCCTGTCTGACAATGAATTCTCCTCAAGGTCAACGAACTCTCTTGCATCACCTGCACCTGCACCGACTTTTTTGTAACCGTCAATGTATCCCCCTTTGATCAGGGCATCTATCAAGGCACGCTTCAGGATATCATTTTCATCACTGGCATATTGTCTTTCAGCCAGTCTCCATTTGTTGTCATCCTGATCCTTGACTTCGTTATAGATAATACATCTTGCAATCACCATATCATCCTCATCTGTCAGATATGCTGCACTTGCACTGACAGAGTCCATATAGAAATAGTAATAATCCTTGTCCGTCATGCACGAAGAGAAATCTCCTTTGCACCAGTCTGATGAATATATCTTCTCAAAGTCTTTATCAACGTGTAGTGTGTTCTTCGGGAGTTTGCTATGAGTATACACCTGCCAGTCTGCCGAAAATTCCTCACATAGATAGGTCACTACCTGTTCAGGAAGGGTTCTGCCAAATTCCGTTTCCTGTATGATGGAGCGGTAGAGTTTTCCCGCTTTCATTTTAAACACCTTTTCTCCGTTCTTATGATTAATGTAGCGGATTGCCTTAGTGTCCCCGTCTTCACAGAGTCCTTTCAGACTGTCCGTTTCAAGGTTCCTGGAATAGAAAAAGTCTCCATCCAGTTCCAGAACATAACGTAGGGAGTTATCCGAGTGTCCGCTTATAATTATTCTTCGGGTAACGGTCTTTTTCAGTTCCGCCATTGAAGAGATATGAAGCAGCGTATAATCGTTCTTCTCTACGGCTTCATGTAATAATCTCTTGTCTTTCACATATGCCAGCAGTATCTTGTTCTTTCTGCTGCATACTCCGTTTCCATGCTTGATAATACCAAACATGTTTTTGAATTCTTCGTAATTTTGAAATTTATAGTATAACATAATCTTTTGTATTTTAGGTAAATAAAAAAAGGAGGACACCACGTTGATTGTGATATCCTCCTCAGATATAATTCCGGTCTGTTTCAACCGTTTTTCAAATGATCGGTATAGTCTCGTCCAGTATTCCTGATTCAACTATTTTCCGGGCTATCCTGTGTGAAGCCTCATTTCTCAGGTCATATCCATAGTCCTCTTTTCCCATCATCTCTATGACCTTTACCATAGTGCTGAACAGCTTTTGTTGGAGTGTCCTGTGATAATACCCCACTGACTCCGCGAATATCTCACTGTTCCATGACATATTGTTCAAGGCATCTTCCAGTTCCTGTGCCACCTTGAACTCTTTACTGTTTTCAAGTTCATATTTTTCCATAATTCTTTTCTATTTGATTTCTACAGGACTTTCTTCATATGTTAGTTTCCTGCCTAATATCTTTTCAATTGTTCCATCAGGCAGGTCTATAGAGTATCCTATATTCCCGTATTCGCCTTCTATAGAGGTTTCTTCTTCATAATACCACTCGGAACCGTCAAATTCAGGTCTGCCGGGTGATATTGTTTCCCTTCCAATTTTATCTATTGCTAACCATGCCATAATAACTCCTTTTCTATTATGTTTTTACTATTATACTTTATGTTAATCTCTTGCTTCAGCCATTTTCCTACCTTTTGCAGTTGCCGAATAGATATTGGGTTTATTGCTGAAACATTTGGTTTTTATCCATTCATTTTGTTCCGCTTCCTGGATATAGAAGGATATCCCATATTCAGATGTATGTTTTAACCAATCCAACTTTTTGATTTGTTCAAATGTCATAGGACCTCCATAAACAAGTGATGCTGTCAACATCCGAACACTTTCTTTCAATGAATATTCACTCATGTTTTACAGTTTTAAGTCCTTCCAAATCTTTTTCAGAGTGGCTTGTTGGTCCATTTTCTCTTTTTTGCAGCTGAAGTTTTACCTTTTCTGCATCAAATTCATAATTCATGCACTTCTTACAATTTCCCATTAAAAGAAGCAGGGGAAATAATATCCCGTGCCTGCAATTCCTTCCGTGCTCGTCTGATGCTGATTTACAGGTGTCACATTTGTATATGTCCTGTACACATGCTATGCTCATATATTTTTCTCCTTTCTTTTTTAGTTGAGTTTCTGATAATAAAAAAAGAGGATACCACCGTTCTTCTTTGGTGATACCCTCTTCGGATATAGTGGTCAAATCATATTCTTCCGGTCATTCTATAAACCAGGAATATGCTTCGTCCCTGTGATTCAATGCTTCCGCTAGTCCCACTGATACCTCTGTCGCGTTTACACTACGTCCCAGAAATGAATCGAGATAACTGTTCTTGTTTGCTCCCGTTATCAGGTTGTAGAACATCCACATGCTTAATTCACCGTTATTCCCGGCAAAGTTTTCGTCATGGATATACTGCCTGGCCACATTGTTGATCTGGCTGTCTGTAATAAGCAGTCTCGGTAATGTCCTCTGTTGGTGTTGGGGTAAGTAGTTGTATAGTCTCATTCTCCCCAGTATCTGACAGAATTGGTGTTCACTCAGCATTGTATCACCCAGCGACTGCATCAGGTGAATATGTTTTGCTACATTGTATTGTCCGAACAAGTCCAGGGTGAATTGATATAGTCCCCCCGAACTTGTCGCTTTGATTTCCTCCTTGTACCCGTCTGTTGATAAACATTGGTTGGTACAGGCAAGATTGAGAAATCCGACGGCGATATTGAATTTCTGTGCCGTCATCTTTCCGCTCAGATTATCCCTTGCATAGCTTTTACAGCCTGTGATGGATAGGTTCAGTTGATTTCCATTGATATTCCGGCTGATACTCGGAACTTCTATGTTGAAAATCATTCTTTCATAATACATTGTCTTGTCTGATTCCAACAGCTGATCTACTCTTTTATTGATCGCTTCCGGAATACGCCCTCTGACAATGTGTGATGTTCTTATCTCCGGGGTACAGATTGTTTCCCCATGATAAAAATCTCTGGCTGCCTCATAGACTGATTCTATGAAACTTTGATGTGATATACAGACTTCGTTGTCTTTGGCAAAAGTCGGTATAATACAATCGTTTTTGAGATGTTCCAAAGTCACCTCTGTTGTATTGGCTTCAATGAATGGTGAACGCTTGTGTGCCTGTTCCGTGATAAGTACTGCATCTTCCACATCTTGCTTCCATTCGTTTGCTCCTGCCGTCCTTTGTATGGATGGCAATAATAAATTGATTCTTTCCATTTTATTTACTTCTAGTTGGTTAATAAATATCCGATAAAAGAAAAAGCCAAGAGGTTATTTCTTTGCTTTTACACCTCTCAGCTTTTTTATTCCTTTTAATACTGAAACTGCTACTTCCAGTATTGTGATTATAACGTCCTGTGCTTTATTATATTCCATTCATAAGACGTACTATTGGTTCTCTGTTGTTACATTGTCTGTACCAACTTTACCGGCAGCATCTTCTTTTTTCTTTTTGCTGCCATACTTTTCTGCAAATTCTACGATAACTGAACTTGCTACGATAATCTCAGCTATCCAAGCCGCGATTTTGATTCCTTTGATTAATTTTCCCATTTTGTTCTTTTGATTTTAAATTGTTGATATTATGTTTCTATTCTCTTATATATTTCTCATATATAAGGGTTTGAAGGGAAATGGGAATGGTGGGGAAGAAAAAAATAAAGAGCCGTTATCAAGACTCATCATCTCGACTCATGCTCTTTGACAGATCCGCTACTTTCATTATCAAGACTAAAGCTGTGATGATTACTTGTATCGTTTCTATCCCTCGAATTGAATGTTTCAACCATCTTCTGCAATTGAACTCAACCCGGCAATTTGTTTTATTATAATACCTGAAGCTGACTGCACCGTTTACTTATTCAGTGCTATCTAATACTTCAGGCTTTTCTCATGTATAAGGGTTTGAGGGGTTGGGAGAGGGGGGATTCTTAAATAATAGATTAGGAGTATAAATAAAAAATATAAAAATAAAATACTGATATGAAATTGTATTTTTTCTATATTTGTAACTTGATAAGTTTTAGTGGAATAGGAGTTATAAAGATGCTTTATAATTTCCGATGCAAGATATATAATAAATCTGATTTTATGAATAATGTTCAATTGTCCAATATACAGCATATACAAGATGCTTGTAAGCAAGATAAGTTAGTAATTTTTGTAGGTGCAGGTGTCTCTGCAAATTCGGGTGTTCCTTTGTGGGGAAGACTTATCGAGAGTTTGAAACAAGATTTGCCTGAAGCCTTAAAAGAGGAAACCGATGCTCTTAAAATAGCACAATTGTACAAGGATTCTAGGGGAGACAAAGAGTATATAGAAAAAATTAAAGAGACGTTGATGTATGGAAAAACTTCGCCAAATCTTATTCATTCCGCTATCCTTGATTTGAAACCGTGTCATATAATAACAACTAATTATGATGATTTAATAGAGCAGGCTGTTCTACAAAAGTTTCAACAGTATTATGTAATAAGGAGAGATGCTGATTTACCTTATGTTCAATATCAAAATACTCTTATTAAAATGCACGGAGATTTTGAAGCGAATAATATAGTCTTAACAGAAAATGATTACTATAATTATTCGACAAATTTTCCTTTAATACAATCATATGTTCAGTCCCTTTTTGCCTCAAAACTGATCTTATTTGTTGGATTTTCGTTTAATGATATAAATCTCAAAATTATTCTGAATAGTGTCAGCAATATTCTTCAAGAAAATATGCAACGGGTCTATCTTCTAACGGATAATGATGTTGACCCTATTCAACGAACTTATTATGAGAATAAAAGCATTAATATTGTCAGTATTTGTCCAGATGATATTGATAATTACTTATGTAAGTATAATATTAAAGTTGATTCTGATCAACTTGTAGCGAAGGCAGGAAAGGTTTTGTATAAACAACTTGTTTTTATAAATAGTTTTAGAAAAAATCAAGATTTGATTAAATACATATGTAACTATATTGACTCATATAAAGATGAAATAAGAGTTCTTGGAGATGGATTTAGATATATTATTCCACAAAATGAACAATTATATTGGAATTATCATTCTTCAGGGCTTCAAATAGCATCTCCATATGTAAAAAATGTCAAGAACCAATTAAAAACATTTGCTGGTAGACGAAAATTTGTAATTCAATATGAAGGAAATATTGTAGAATTAAGAAAGCAGGCTTATCTTAACAGGTTTTTCTCACTTGACGATCTAAAGTTGGTCAATGAGACTTTTCTTCGTCATTTAAATGAATATATTCCGTGTCGATCTGTTGAATACTTTTATGACCTGGATTATACTAATTTGTGGAATCGGATTAGAACATTAAGAGCAAAGGGATATAAATATAATATTGATGATCTAGAGTTACCATTTATTTTATACAGGTTAGGGGATTATTACCAATCATACTTGATGTATAAAGAATTGGCTGTAATAACATGGAAATATAAGAAATATATATTGTATTTTATCTGTATGTACAATATGTATTCTATACGTTATGGAGTGCAAAATCAATTGTTTGAAAGGGAAGATGTCGATGTTTGGTCTATATTAAAAGAAATAGAAACCTTTGATTTACCTTCTATTTTGAATAAGTTACCAATAGATGCTGGCATAAAGCATGTTTTTGAGGATTTGTTGTCATATCGTTCTCAAGGTGATAAGCTAGTAGAATCAGAGAGTTTTAAAGAAAAAATAACCAGCCAACGAAAATTAGCAGAACGTGGCGGAAGATCGATGAATAGTAACATCTATTTGCTTGAAAGTAAGTTCTATCAGGATTTTAGTTTTTGTAATGATAATTATATAATATGTGATAATAATCGTTTTTCACAGACCCTTTATCATAATGTTATTATAGGAATATTAAATAGTCATGTTACTCCAGCAGTAAAAAGAGGTGAGTATCTTCAAAATACGAGGATTGAAAAATTGACCAAGGAACATTTACTTCTTCTATTTTTCCACATAAGTAGTAAGGAACTATTGGGAATTATGAGACAATATGATATAAAAAATATTGCTCTAGGTCAGGATGCTTGTAAATACCTTATAAGACTAATTGAGAATTCAAGTCATATAATAAAACAATCGAATAATAGTAGCTATAATATCATAAATGAGGGATTATTTAGAAATGTTGTACAAAATATTATGATTATTGTCAATAGAATAGAACACGAAATACCAGAAATATATGATATATACCCAACTGTTAATTATTTATTAGGTATACAATATTTTTGGTCTTTTGATAATGAATTATCGACATTAGTATATAAGTATAAACCTGGTATTGATGATGCTATTCTTCTTTTAAACCATCTGATTTTTAGGGGCTATAGACAAAATACAATTCATCAGGCCATATTTAATTTGAGTTTAATATTGAAAGAGAATGGTAAGGAAATAGAAGATATTCACAGTATCGAGGATATTCCAGAAAAAAACAATTATTTTTTTGTAGGCTCATTTTTTTCTGTTTTAACTATTCATGTACAGAGGGAAATTATTGCATATTTTAAACAAAGTATTCATGGGTTATATACTCTATTGGTTCTCTACGAAAATTATCGGATACCTATTCTTGAAGAGGATTTGTTAAGAAAGGCTCTGGAAACTCCTGACTTTAGTGATGATAAATATGTGAATAAAGAGGTATTTTCATGTTCTGTATTGAGACGTGTAAGAAAAAATAATAAATACCAATCTTTGCACAGCTTGATAGATGATTTCGCGGTACGTAATGAATGCTTACAGTTCTTTTTAAATCCTATAGAATTTGAGAAGGTTGATAAAATAGAACCTGTTTGGGTATGTTATTGTGAGGATTGGATAATACAAAATTTACTGGAGAATAGAGTAATAAAAGAAAAGGTGAAAGAATATATAACTAATGATACATTGGGTAAATGGGAATTTGATCATATGTGGAAGTTATTATGATAAAAGGTGGTAAAAAAGTATGTGGTATTTATATAGTATTTGCTTGGAGCTTTGTGCACTAAAACGCTTTTTCTTTGTTAATATAGAGGATTTTGCTTACCTTTGTGTTAATCAATATATTGAATATGAATAACAGTAATAATAATCAGATAATTCGTTTTGACTGGGCGATGAAGAGATTGCTCCGGAATAAGGCAAACTTTAGCGTACTTGAAGGTTTGTTGACTACGCTATTGGGTGAGAGGATCTTTATCCAGAAACTCCTTGAAAGTGAAAGCAATCAGGAGGATGAATTTGATAAGTATAATCGTGTAGATATGCTTGCCGAAAATTCTAAAGGTGAGCTTGTTTTGATAGAGGTGCAGAATAACAATGAATATGCCTACTTTCAGCGTATGTTGTTCGGTACTTCTAAACTGGTGACTGAATATATCAACAGAGGAGAGAGTTATGACAAAGTACGTAAAGTTTATAGCGTCAATATCGTCTATTTCTCATTAGGTCACGGAACAGACTTTGTATATCATGGAAAGACGGAATTTAGAGGCATTCATCAAGGGGATATTCTTGAATTGACTCCATTCCAAAAGCAAACATTCAAGGTGGATACGGTGAGTCAACTTTATCCTGAATATTATATCCTGAAAGTGAATGGCTTTAATCAGGTAGCTAAGAGTCCGTTGGAAGAATGGATTTACTATTTGAATACAGGTGAGATTCCTTCGAGTGCTACAGCTCCCGGACTTGAAGAGGCACGTGAGAGATTAAAACTTGATAGCATGACGAAAGATGAATTGGCGGCTTATTATCGTCACTTGGATAATATTGTCATACTTCGAGATAATATTTATACAGAGCGAGAAGAAGGAAGAGCGGAAGGCATTGAAGAGGGGCTGAATAAAGGATTGGCTAAAGGGAAAGAAGAAGGAGCAAGAGAAGCCAATTTGAATAATGCTCGTAATCTGAAAAAATTAGGAGTGGCTATTGAGATAATTTCACAAGCTACTGGATTGTCTAAAGAGGAAATAGAAAAGTTATAGTGTAAACTTGAATATGTTATTGATTAAGGGGATATACGGCTTACTGTGTATTCCCTTTTTTATTGTTATTCAGAATAGAGATGATGGGAGTGGGAGGAGGTATTTTTAGTGTAATTTGTCGAGAGGAGAGGATAGGCAGAGTTAAAGTAATATAAATATAGCGCTTTTCAGCGGGGGAGTAGAATGGGGGAGTAAAGCCGTAAGGTAAGAAAAAAGCCCCTGAAAATCAGAGGCTTAATTTTATTTTGGTGATCCGCCTGGGGCTCGAACCCAGGACCCCAACATTAAAAGTGTTGTGCTCTACCTGCTGAGCTAGCGAATCAATCCTTATTGCAAATCAGTTATTTCCTGATTGCGGGTGCAAAGGTAGCTACTTTTATTTAATTTGCAAGCGTTCTGTAGAAAAAAGTTTTAATTATTTTATCTCTTTATGGTTTGTTTCTTGATTATCAGTTATTTCTGCTTCGTCATATTTTATCTTTTCTTTATTGATAATAAAACGTTGGTAGTAAGAAAGCATTAAAGTCGTTAACGGCAGAGCGATAATCATGCCGAGCATTCCCATCAATGAACCCCAGATAGAGAGAGACAAGAGAATGATGGCAGGGTTTAGGCCGGTGATCTTTCCCATGATTTTGGGGACGAGGAAAGTATCTTGTATGATTTGAACAACAGCGAAGACAGCCAATGCACATGCGATGATGATCCAGAAATTCTCTCCGGTATCTGCAGCTTTGAGAATAGCTAGTAGGACGGTAGGAAAGAAACCGATGATCTGCAAGTAGGGAACCATATTCAGAGCGCCGATGAAGAGTCCCAAAGCGATAGCCATCGGGAAGTCGATAATCAAGAAACCTATGCTAAAAAGAATACCTACGCAAAAAGCAACTAGCGCCTGACCACGGAAATACTTATTCATGCCATCCTGTACGTCACGTACCAGATTGGATGCAAATGTACGGTACTTATTCGGTAACAGATGCAACCATCCTTCGGCTATTGCTTCATAATCCAACAATATAAAGACTACATATAATAATATGATAAAGGAGGTAAAGATACTGAATAAGATATTGAGGGATTCTGCAAGCAATGTCCACAGTCTGGGTACGGTATCCTTGATTGCCGCTAGGATATTCTCCTCACTTAATATACGGTTCAATGCTTGAAGATCAACATATTCGTGAATGAATTCGGAGAGATTCTTAGGTACATTGTTTCCGGCTCCATTGGTGAGATAAGTCACTAATAAATCGTTCATTCTGCTCATTTCGGAAATCATGGGCGGTACTAGCAAATAAAATACGGTGATTCCGATAGCACTAATCAGAAACAAAGCACAGAAAATGGAAAGGATACGGCTTTTCAACCGTAGCTTATATTGGAAGAGCTTGACTAACGGATAAATCATATAAGCAATCAACCAGGCAATGAAGAAAGGCAATAACACTCCGCTGAGACGTTCTACAAGCATCAATATTCCTACTACTAATACACATCCGATAGAGCCGCGTATGAAACTGTCGAATGTTATCTTCTTTCTTTCCATAATCTGTTTTTATTTATAGAGTTTATATTTGCTTTTCGTCTTCTTCGCGCGCACGGAGATAACATTCCCTGCACAAAGGCTCGTATTCGGACGTTTCGCCCAAAAGAACCTGTTTTTCATTCTTCACTGTACGATGAGAGAAAGAAGCCAACTGTCCGCATTTTACACAGATTGCATGAACTTTGGAAACTTCGTCGGCTATGGCGCATAATTGAGGCATAGGTCCGAACGGATTACCTTTGAAGTCCATATCCAGTCCGGCTACAATGACGCGTATACCGTTATTGGCAAGCTGATTGCATACGTCGACCAGCCCACTGTCGAAAAATTGTGCTTCATCGATACCTACTACATCTATCTCGGAAGTAAACAGCAGGATACTGGCTGATGAATCAATAGGAGTGGAGGCGATGGAATGACTGTCGTGAGAGACTACGTCTTCTTCCGAGTAACGTGTATCGATGGCCGGTTTGAATATCTCTACACGTTGTTTGGCAAACTTTGCCCTTTTCATTCTGCGGATTAACTCCTCTGTCTTTCCGGAGAACATGGAGCCGCAGATAACTTCGATTCTACCTCTTCTTCTTGTCTCCTGTATGTGGTCTTCTGAAAATAATACCATGTGATTTTGTGTTTTCTTGATTAAATAATATGCGGACAAAGGTAAGCAATTCAATGTGCAAGAACTGTTAAATTATCCATTATTTTAAGTTATTGCATAATTTATTCCTACATTCGCATCATATTAACAATAGACTAGTATGAAACAGAAGTTGTTAACAGATATTGAGTTGGATGTTCATGGGTTGAAGTATCTGATGGATTTATATTCTAAAGAACCGACTAAGGCTGTGTTTGAACTGTTGAAACAGAATATTCTTCATATGCAGGGATGTTTGGATGAGGTATTGCAGGAACTGGAACCTGTTCGGGAAAATGCTTCTGTTCCTTGCGAGAATGCTTCTGAACCTGTGGCGGAAGAGGTGATAGTAGAGACAAAAGTGTCGGCCGATACTGAGACGGAGGAAGTCAAGCCTTCTTCTGTATTGGGCGAAAGTATAAAGACCTCTGCCGGTTTGCGTCATTCTATCAGTCTGAATGACTCTTTTCGTTTCTCACGTGAATTATTCGGAGGGGATGTTGAGTTGATGAATCGTGTTGTGGAGCAACTATCGGCTATGAGCTCTTATAAAACAGCCGTTGCGTTCCTTTCTTCAAAAGTTAATTTCAACGAGGAAAACGAAACATTAAGTGACTTCCTTGAGTTATTAAAGAAGTATTTTAACCAATCAGCATAAGAGAAGAATGGGAAAGCTATATGTAGTGCCGACGCCGGTAGGGAATCTGGAAGACATGACATTTCGGGCTGTCAAAGTCTTGAAAGAAGTCGATCTGATTTTGGCGGAAGACACACGCACTTCCGGAATCTTGCTGAAACATTTTGAAATAAAGAACGCAATGCAATCCCACCATAAATTTAATGAACATAAAACGGTGGAAAGTGTTGTTAATAGAATAAAGGCAGGTGAAACGGTGGCATTAATTTCGGACGCCGGAACACCCGGAATCTCAGATCCCGGATTTTTGGTTGTTCGTGAATGCGTGCGCAACGGCATTGAAGTGCAGTGCCTGCCGGGAGCGACCGCTTTTGTTCCGGCGCTTGTTGCATCGGGATTGCCAAATGAGAAGTTCTGTTTTGAGGGATTTCTTCCTCAGAAGAAAGGACGGCAGACACGATTGAAGGCATTGGCGGAAGAACGCCGTACTATGGTGTTTTATGAATCGCCTCACCGTCTGTTGAAGACGTTGACGCAGTTTGCCGAATATTTCGGTATGGAGCGTCAGGCAACCGTGTCGCGAGAAATATCCAAACTCCATGAAGAAACAGTTCGGGGTAGTTTGGCTGAATTGATAGAACACTTTACCGCTACCGAACCGCGTGGCGAGATTGTGATAGTATTAGCAGGAATAGACGATTAAAATAACTTCATTTTAAAAAACGTAAAACGTAGACGTATGAAAAAGTTAGCAGTTTTATTTGTGTGCGTAGCCATGTTGGCTTCGTGTGATAGCTTTAAAGGTGGAAATAAAGACTTGAAGGCTGAAAATGATTCTCTTTTGATGGAACTTACCCAGCGCAATGCTGAACTGGATGATATGATGGGGACTTTCAATGAAGTACAGGAAGGTTTCCGTAAGATCAACGCTGCCGAAAGCCGTGTGGACTTACAACGCGGAACGATCACTGAGAATTCAGCTAGTGCGAAACAACAGATTGCTTCCGACATCGAGTTTATATCTAAACAGATGGAAGAGAACAAGGCACAGATTGCCAAGTTGCAGGCTCAACTGAAGAATAGTAAGTATAACTCTACTCAACTGAAGAAAGCGGTTGAGGCTTTGACAGCTGAGTTAAATGCAAAACAACAGCGTATTGAAGAACTCCAGACTGAATTGGCTTCTAAGAATATACGTATTCAGGAATTGGATGCTGCCGTTAGCGATCTTTCTGCAGAAAAAGAAACATTGACTGCCGAAAACGAGGCAAAAGCTAAAACCGTTGCCGAGCAGGAAAAGAGCCTGAACGCAGCATGGTTTGTATTCGGTACAAAATCAGAGTTAAAAGCTCAGAAGATTCTTCAAAGCGGAGATGTGCTGAAAAGTGCTGATTTCAACAAGGATTATTTCACTCAAATCGATATCCGTACAACTAAAGAAATCAAGTTGTACTCTAAGCGTGCCGAACTGTTGACTACTCATCCGGCAGGTTCATACGAATTGGTGAAAGACGATAAAGGTCAGTTGACATTGAAAATTACTAATCCTACTGAATTCTGGAGTGTATCCAAATACTTGGTCATCCAGGTAAAATAGAGTAGATATCACTTTTGAATGGCCGATGTGCTGATTCCTGAACTTAAGAAATCGGCACATTGGCTTTTTTGTTTCTTATTATATACTCACTAACTACTGATGAAATATAAAAATCTATTTTTTGATCTTGACGATACTATTTGGGCCTTTTCTCAAAATGCCCGTGACACTTTTGAAGAAGTGTACCAGAAATATTCATACGAACGCTATTTTGATTCGTTCGATCATTTTTATGCAATTTATCAAAAGAGAAATACTGAACTCTGGGTTGAATATGGTGAAGGAAAGATCACGAAAGATGAATTGAACCGCCAACGTTTTTTTTATCCTTTGATGTCGGTAGGGGTGGAGGATGAAGCATTGGCGGAACAATTTTCGAAAGATTTCTTTTCTATTATTCCTACCAAAAGAGGCTTAATGCCATACGCAAAAGAGGTGTTGGAATATCTTGCTCCGAAGTATAATCTTTATATACTTTCCAACGGTTTTCGTGAATTGCAATCACGCAAGATGCGTTCGGCAGGTGTGGATGGTTATTTTAAGAAGGTGATTCTTTCGGAAGATCTCGGGGTGTTGAAGCCTTACCCTGAAATATTTAATTTTGCTCTGTCGGCCACTCAGTCTGAGTTGCGGGAATCATTAATGATTGGTGACAGCTGGGAAGCTGATATTACCGGAGCTTATGGAGTTGGAATGCATCAGGTTTTCTACAATGTGACGGAGCGGACTACTTTCCCTTTTCTTCCTACTTACCAGATCCACTCTTTGAAGGAATTAATGAATTTGCTATAGGCTTGCTAGTGTGAACTGTACTTCATGATTTGTGTCAGAACTCGTTTTTCACCACAGATTACACGGATTAACACAGATTAAAATCCGTGCATTGATAATCCGCATTTATCTCTGTGTTAATCCGTGTAATCTGTGGTGATGTGGTGAATTATGCTATGTTTATGTGTGGGTAGTGTTACTCATTCTTTCGTGAAGCAGCTTTTTCGAGGTCACGTACGATTGTGATGTCCATTATATTGGCATATACCTGAGTGGTTTTTACACTTTTGTGTCCCAACAATTTTTGTACGGTAGTTATATTTGCACCGTTATATATTAATAAGGTAGCATTCGTGTGGCGGGCTGTGTGGAAAGAAATGTGTTTGCTGATTCCTGCCAATTTGGCTAGTACATTCAGTTCCTTGTTAAGATTGGAATTATCTTTTAACTTGAAAAAACTATCGAGGTCATTCTTGTAGCGGTGGAGTATATGAACACCTTTGCCCTCGAACAACAGGTATAATGGAAGGCGTACCTCAGTGCCTGTTTTGACAGATTTATAGATAAGCCAAAATTCCCTATGAAACTCAATGATATTCTCGGAGGTCAGGTGAGTGAAATCAGAATATCGTAACCCTGCGTAACAACAAAATAAAAAGGCATCTTTGGGCTTTTGTAATTTTGCAAACTTTTCTGTGAGTTGAACTTCTTCCAGTTTATGCAATTCTTCAGGAGACAAATGGGTATGTCTGCCTTCTACACTTTTGATTTTATATTTTCTGAAGGCATATTTCTGTATATCCATATATTCTTTATTAATAGCAATATTGACATAACGTTTTAGATGTTTCATGTGCTTGGCAACCGTATTAAGATGATATCCCCGAGATTGCAAATAAGAATCGAATGAGGAAACAAATTCAAATGTGAGGTCTGTAAAGAAGATCTCTTTTTTGAACGCTTGAAGTAATTCGAGGGTGGAAAGATGGTTGTGCTTGGTACTTTCTTTCAAAGAAGAGGTTGCTAGTTCTTCTTTATAGAAATCTAAAAAAGACTTTTCGTTGTTTACAGGCTTTTCAATTAAGTCCTTTAATAAACTCAATGAAATTTCTTTTCCCTGTTGCCACAATCCGAGTTCTGTTTGCTCTATTGTAGATATATATTCGTATAACATACGGTTTAGGATGTCTGCATTAGGATGGTTCTTTACCATTTTCCGTTTGTCGTCCCATTGGTTTGGTTTAATATAGATTTTAGTGGAGAGATACATCTTTTTCTTATTAAGGTAAGCTTCCACTTGTATTAATGCCATTCCTCTCTTATTCAAATTCTTTTTTCTGTTAAACACAAGGTTGTAACTAATCTTTTCCATACTTCTGTTTTTTATTGATGTTAGAACAATTTAGATGTAGTTCTGTGCTACATCGGTGATGAATATGCATTAATATCTCTAAAAAGATTATCTTTTTTTGCTATATTTGCACCCATATTATTATTAAAAATAAAGAATGAAAGAATTTGTAATATCCGAAGCCAAAGTAGAGACAGCAGTACTGGTCGGACTCATCACTCAGACGCAGGATGAGCGTAAAACGAACGAGTATCTGGATGAATTGGCATTCCTTGCCGAGACGGCTGGGGCGGAAGTAGTGAAACGATTTACACAGAAGTTGCCGATGGCTAACTCGGTGACTTATGTAGGAAAAGGAAAACTGGAAGAGATAAGAACATATATCCGTAACGAAGAGGAGGAAGAACGTGAAGTGGGAATGGTTATCTTTGATGATGAGCTTTCCGCGAAACAAATCCGTAATATCGAAGCCGAATTGAAGGTGAAGATACTTGACCGTACTTCGCTGATTCTTGATATATTTGCCATGCGTGCCCAGACTGCCAATGCTAAAACACAGGTGGAATTGGCGCAATATAAATATATGTTGCCACGCTTGCAACGCCTTTGGACTCACTTGGAACGTCAGGGAGGTGGCTCCGGTGCAGGTGGAGGTAAAGGCTCGGTGGGACTTCGTGGTCCGGGTGAAACACAGCTTGAAATGGACCGTCGTATCATCCTGAACCGTATGTCGTTGCTGAAAGAACGTCTGGCAGACATTGATAAGCAGAAGGCTACCCAGCGTAAAAATCGCGGACGCATGATTCGTGTTGCTTTAGTGGGGTATACCAATGTTGGTAAATCGACCATTATGAACCTCCTGTCCAAGAGCGAGGTATTTGCGGAGAATAAGCTGTTTGCAACGCTGGATACCACTGTCCGTAAGGTAATTATCGAGAATCTACCGTTTCTTTTGTCAGATACGGTCGGATTTATCCGTAAGTTGCCTACCGATTTAGTGGACTCTTTCAAATCAACATTGGATGAGGTGCGCGAAGCCGACCTGCTGGTGCACGTAGTGGATATTTCCCATCCCGGATTTGAAGAACAGATTGAAGTGGTAAATAAGACACTGGCCGAGATTGGCGGTGGTGGCAAACCCATGATACTTGTATTTAATAAAATAGATGCTTACACTTACATAGAGAAAGCATCGGACGACCTTACCCCCCGAACAAAAGAAAACTTGACACTCGAAGAGCTGATGAAGACGTGGATGGCAAAGATGGAGGATAATTGCCTCTTTATTTCCGCCCGCGAGCGAATCAATATGGACGAACTGAAAAATGTAGTTTATCAACGAGTGAAAGAATTGCACGTTCAGAAATACCCTTATAACGATTTTCTTTATCAGACCTACGAAGAGGAAGAATAAATAACACTTTATTTATATGAAAGACTATCGTAGATTGACTGAAGATGAGGTACTTCAGTTGAAGAGCCAATCGTGTTTGGCTGATGATTGGGGAAATGTTTTGGTTGCCGAAGGCTTTAATTGTGAGTTCGTTCACCATACCCGCTTTTCGGGAGAAGTGAAGTTGGGCGTATTCGAGTCTGAGTTTACATTGCCGGGAGGTATTAAAAAACATTCGGGATTGCGCCATGTGACACTGCACAATGTAACAGTGGGGGATAACTGCTGCATTGAAAATATCCAGAATTATATAGCTAATTACGAAATTGGCAGTGATACCTTCATCGAAAATGTAGATATCATTCTGGTAGACAAGTTGACGACTTTCGGCAACGGGGTAGAAGTAGCGGTTCTTAATGAAACAGGGGGACGTGAGGTGCTGATTAATGATAAATTGTCTGCGCATCAGGCTTATATACTGGCATTGTACCGCCATCGTCCTGAGTTGATAAACCGTATGAAGTCGATTGCGGATTATTATTCCAACAAGCATGCTTCCGCTACCGGGAGTATCGGAGAGCATGTTATGATTCTCAATACAGGGTCTATTAAAAATGTCCGGATTGGCGACTATTGTCATATTTGCGGAACGTGCCGTTTGTCCAATGGTAGCATAAACAGCAATGTGACAGCTCCCGTACATATCGGACACGGAGTGATTTGTGATGATTTCATTATTTCCTCCGGCTCTAAAGTGGATGACGGCACTATGTTGAGCCGTTGCTTTGTAGGGCAGTCCTGTAAATTGGGACATAACTATTCTGCTTCCGATTCTTTGTTCTTTAGTAATTGCCAAGGAGAGAACGGCGAGGCCTGTGCCATTTTTGCAGGTCCTTTCACGGTGACACATCACAAATCTACCTTGCTGATTGCCGGAATGTTCTCATTTATGAATGCAGGCTCGGGTTCCAATCAGAGCAATCATATGTATAAACTCGGTCCGATTCATCAAGGAACGATGGAGAGAGGAGCCAAAACGACTTCTGATTCCTATATCTTGTGGCCGGCTCGTGTCGGAGCTTTTTCTTTGGTGATGGGACGCCATGTCAATCATGCCGATACCTCCAATCTTCCCTTCTCTTATCTGATAGAGCAGAGAAATACGACCTATCTGGTTCCGGGTGTCAATTTGAGAAGTGTCGGTACTATCCGCGATGCACAGAAATGGCCGAGACGCGATAAACGACAAGACCCGAACCGTCTGGATTATATCAATTATAACCTTTTGAGCCCTTATACCATCCAAAAGATGTTCAAGGGACGTTCCATTTTGAAAGAATTGCGACGGGTATCCGGTGAAACTTCAGAGATTTATTCTTATCAGAGTGCCAAGATCAAAAACACTTCTTTGAATAACGGTATTCGTTTTTATGAGATAGCCATTCATAAGTTCTTGGGTAATTCGATTATTAAACGATTGGAGGGTATCAATTTCCAAAGCAATGAGGAAATTCGTCAGCGTTTGAAGCCCGATACGGAAATCGGAGTGGGAGAATGGGTGGACGTTTCCGGACTCATTGCTCCGAAGAGTGAGATAGACCGTCTGTTGGATGGAATTGAGAATGGTACTGTCAACCGTTTGAAATCCATCAATGCCTGCTTTGCGGAGATGCACGAGAATTATTACACCTACGAATGGACATGGGCTTATCATAAGATTCAGGAATTTTATGGTATAAGTCCGGAAACCATCACTGCTCAGGATGTGATTCGTATTGTAAAATCCTGGCAGGAATCCGTAGTGGGATTGGATAAAATGGTGTATGAAGATGCAAAGAAGGAATTCTCGCTCTCTTCTATGACCGGATTTGGTGCGGATGGTTCGCACGACGAGATGCGACAAGATTTCGAACAGGTGCGCGGGGATTTTGAAAGCAATACATTTGTGACGGCTGTGTTGAAACATATTGAGGAGAAGACAGCCTTGGGGAATGAGCTTATCAAGCGAATTGAGACTATCGTAGAATAATCGAAATATTCTCCGTTATTCATTCTTAATTCTTTATTCATCATTCGCCATTCTTCATTCTTAATTGCTACCTTTGCAACACTAACTAACATTACGTAATAAAATAAGAAACTTATGGCAACACCTCCGTTTAAGTATCAGCCCATGTTTGAAAAGGGAAAAGATACAACTGAGTATTATCTGCTTACCAAAGATTATGTGTCGGTAGGCGAGTTTGAAGGACATCCTATCCTGAAAATTGAGAAAGAAGGTTTGACTGCGATGGCTAATGCGGCTTTTCGTGATGTATCATTCATGCTTCGTCGTTCGCACAACGAACAAGTTGCTAAGATTCTGAGTGATCCGGAAGCAAGTGAGAATGATAAGTATGTGGCATTGACTTTCCTGCGCAATGCGGAAGTTGCTTCAAAGGGAGTTCTTCCATTCTGCCAGGATACCGGTACTGCCATCATTCATGGTGAAAAAGGACAACAAGTGTGGACGGGCTATTCTGACGAAGAAGCTCTGTCATTGGGAGTCTATAAAACATATACCGAAGAGAATCTGCGTTATTCTCAGAATGCGCCTCTGAATATGTATGATGAGGTGAATACGAAATGTAACCTGCCTGCACAGATTGATATCGAAGCTACCGAAGGTATGGAATATGAATTCCTTTGTGTGACCAAAGGTGGTGGATCAGCCAATAAAACTTATCTCTATCAAGAGACTAAAGCTATCTTGAATCCCGGCACACTGGTTCCGTTCTTGGTTGAAAAGATGAAAACATTGGGGACAGCCGCTTGTCCTCCTTATCATATCGCTTTCGTAATTGGCGGTACTTCTGCAGAGAAGAATCTGCTGACTGTGAAATTGGCTTCTACTCATTTTTATGATAACTTGCCGACAACAGGAAACGAATATGGTCGTGCGTTCCGTGATATTGAACTGGAAAAAGAAGTATTGGCAGAAGCGCATAAGATTGGTCTGGGTGCGCAGTTTGGCGGTAAGTATTTGGCCCACGATGTGCGTATCATCCGTCTGCCCCGTCACGGTGCTTCTTGTCCGGTAGGTTTGGGCGTTTCTTGTTCAGCCGACCGTAATATCAAGTGTAAAATCAATAAAGATGGTATTTGGATTGAGAAACTGGATTCAAATCCGGGCGAACTGATTCCTGCAGAATTGCGTAAGGCAGGAGAAGGTGATGTGGTTAAAATCGACCTGAACCGTCCGATGCCTGAAATCTTGAAGGAACTGACTAAGTATCCGGTGGCTACCCGTCTGTCATTGAATGGGACTATTATTGTGGGCCGTGATATCGCTCACGCCAAACTGAAAGAGCGTTTGGATCGTGGAGAAGATTTGCCTCAGTATATCAAAGATCATCCTATTTACTATGCCGGTCCGGCAAAAACACCGGAAGGTATGGCATGTGGTTCTATGGGACCGACTACTGCCGGACGTATGGACCCGTATGTTGACTTGTTCCAAAGTCATGGCGGCAGCATGATTATGTTGGCAAAAGGTAACCGTAGCCAGCAGGTGACAGATGCTTGTAAGAAGTACGGTGGTTTCTATCTTGGCTCTATCGGAGGTCCTGCGGCTATTCTCGCTCAGAATAATATCAAGAGCATTGAGTGCGTGGAATATCCTGAATTGGGAATGGAAGCGATCTGGAAAATTGAAGTGGAAGATTTCCCGGCATTCATTCTGGTCGATGATAAGGGGAATGACTTCTTCAAGCAACTGAAACCTTGGAATTGTACTAAATAATTAGTCTATAATTCTTTTATAAACCATTATTGGAGGGATACCTGTCTGTTTCGTATAGGTATCCCTTTTTTACTAATTTCCCTTTCTATTACTAGCCATAATGAAAACATCGACAATTGAACTACCTAATCAGAAGAACCGGCATATTGTATGGCTGGATGTTGTACGTTTTATCGCAATGTTTACAGTCGTTTGCTGCCATTGCGCCGATCCTTTTAATTTTTATCCGGGCACTGCTCCCAATATCGGAGAGATTAAATTATGGGGGGCTATATACGGATCTGTCCTTCGTCCATGTGTGCCGTTGTTTGTGATGATAACAGGAGCTTTGCTTTTACCTGTGCGAGGTGATACTTCCGCTTTTTACAAGAAACGGATTACCCGTGTCCTGTATCCGTTCTTAATCTGGTCTGTTATTTATAATCTTTTTCCCTGGATAACGGGTTTGTTAGGATTCACTCCCCGGATTATTCTTGATTTCTTTCCTTATGCCGGTGAAGAAGTCATGAGGCAATCTTTCTCGGTTGCTGTCAAATATATCTTGAATATCCCATTCAACTTTTCTATATTGGCAGTACATATGTGGTATATTTATCTGCTTATCGGACTTTATCTTTATTTACCTATATTTTCGGCATGGGTAGAGAAGGCTTCGGAACGTGCCAAGCAGATGTTTCTGCTAGCTTGGGGAGTTACCTTGCTGTTGCCTTACTATTATCAGTTTGTTGACGGTTATTTATGGGGCACTTGCTCATGGAACTCATTTGGAATGTTATATGCCTTTGCTGGATTCAACGGATATCTGCTGTTAGGCCACTATTTGAAGAATCTTGATTGGAGCATGAAAAAGACATTGGCAACCGGTATTCCGATGTTTGTGGTAGGGTACGTTGTGACGTTCTTTGGCTTCCGCCATATGACAGCTTTACCGGATTATACGGATGAGATGTTAGAGCTGTTCTTTACCTATTGCTCCCTTAATGTGGTAATGATGACCATTCCTGTATTTATGCTGGCAAAAAAAGTCAATATCCGTTCAGAAAGAATACGGAAGGCATTAGGAAACCTTACCGTATGTGGTTTCGGAGTTTATATGATTCATTATTTCTTTACCGGACCGGCTGTAATGTTGACGCGGGCTATTGGTATACCCATTCCTTTGCAAATACCGGTAGCGGCAGTAATGGCATTTGCTGTCTCCTGGTTGATTGTGAATCTGGTACACCGTATTGGTAAACCGGCAAAATACATAATGGGATAAATCTCTCTCTTATTCCTCCAAATATTTTGTTATCTTTCCGCTGATTTGTAACAATGAGATTTCGCAAATTTTGGTGTTATATTCAGCGGAAAGGATACGTTCTTCCGCATCCAACAAACTTTTTTGTGCTTCACGTACCTCAAAACCGGAAAGGTCTCCCTGTATATAACGATCCATTGCAATATCGTGATTGTCTTTAGCTGTTATAAGATTCTGTCGTTCCAGATTCAATAACTGAAGATTGTTACGATAAGCTTGCCATAAATTACTGAGGTCGGAACGTAGTGCTAATTCAAGATTCTGTCGTTCCAGTTGACGGTTCTTAAAAGTAAGAGTTGCATTCCGCTTTTCACGGCGGCGATTACCGTCGAATATGTTGAAGCCGACAGTTACTCCTGCGTTAAATCCCAGATTTCCTCTTCTACTAGTGGCATTGATGTCATACTTATTGAAAGTATAGCCATATCCAGTATTTAATTTGAGATATGGATAGTTGCGTGAATTCACTTTCTTGTAGTCCAATTGGGCTAAAGTCGTATTCTGGTCAGCTTTCAATAAAGAAGCATTGGTTGCCAACGTAGAACTCCATAGATCTTCAAACTTCAGGTCGCTATGTACTTCGATAGTGGAATCTTTGATAATAACAATTTGATTGACATCGTTATTAGCCATTAACTCATTCAATTGGATACGTGATGAGTGCAGTAATTCCTGCTGTTTGATGTATTGAGCGCTATCCGCATTGAAGTCCACTTTCGCTTGCTGGTAATCCAACCCTGAAAACTTACCGACAAGATGGCTCGCTTCTGCTATACGCAGGCGTTCTTTTGAGAGCGACATTGCATAATGGAAGTTTTTCAGACGAATCTTTTGTTGGATAAAGTTATAGTACTCGGCCGTCAAGTCGGCTATAAAGTCCTCGATGGCAATACGGGTATTCGTTTCCCCTTGTCGTTCCAACTCTTTAAGTTGTTTGTAAGTCGTGCTGATATTGAATCCGTCGAAAATAGTCCAATTCAGGTTGAGGCCTACGTTGACAGTCTGATCGTAGACACCCTTGTTTTTGGTTATTTCTCCGGTTTCACGTGCTTTGCTTTCAATATTGTCCAGATTCCCTACATAACCGGCAGAGAAGTCCAAAGTAGGTAAGTAGCCTGCATTACCCGGCGTCGCATTATTTTTGCTGATCTGTTCCTCGTTGTGGACAATACGCAAAGAGTAATTGTTCTGCAATCCTTCCTCCAGACACTCCTTTAAAGTAAGTACTTGCTGTGCTTTGACTGCAGAAACGGAAAAGGCACATGCAGTGATTATATATACGATACGTTTCATACAAATATCTTTCGGTTTCATTCTTCTAGTTTTTTGATTCGGTTAGTCGAAATATAACTGTAAATGGCCGGTACGATGTACATCGTGAGAAGAGTAGAGACTACCATACCTCCTACTACTGCCGTACCCATAGCAATACGTTGGTTACAACCTTCTCCGGTGGCGAAGGCAAGCGGGATAAGTCCCAAAACCGTAGAAGCGCTTGTCATTAGGATCGGACGGAGACGTTGTAAGGCCGCGTCCTTGATTGCAGTCATTTTATCTTCTCCGGTTTCCTGTTTCTGATTGGCAAACTCTACAATGAGGATACCGTTTTTAGCCACCAGACCAATCAACATGATGATACCGATCTGACTAAATATATTCATTGTGATACCACTGAAATACATGAATACTAATGCTCCGGCAATGGCTAAAGGCACTGTCAGCATGATAACCAACGGGTCTTTGAAACTTTCGAACTGTGCTGCCAGAATCAGGTAAATTAGGAGAATAGCCAGGATAAAGGCAAACATCAGACTGGAAGAACTTTCACGGTATTCCTTTGAGTCTCCGGACAGAGCTGTACGGAAAGTATCATCCAATGTTTCTTTTGCTATCTTGTCCATTTCGTCCAAACCTTGACCGATTGTCTTTCCATCGGCTAAACCTGCAGAAATGGTAGCCGACACAAAACGATTGTAACGGTACAATTTAGGAGGAGCAATACCATCTTCCAATTCGATCAGGTTGTCTAGCTGTATCATGTCTCCATTATTGCTGCGGATATAGATCGCTTTCAGATCGGCCGGCTTATTTCGCTGTTGCCGGTTGATTTCTCCCAAGATCTCGTATTGTTTTCCATTCATATAGAAATACCCCATACGTTGTCCGCTTAATCCGTACTGCAAAGTCTGAGCAATGTTTTTAGTACTTACTCCCATAATGCTGGCTTTATCACGGTTGATTTGAATACGGGCTTCCGGTTTACTGAACTTCAAGTCAACGTCTGCCATCTGAAAGACCGGATTTTCATACACTTTCGCCATGAATTTGGGCAATACCTCTTCCAGTTTTTCCAGATTGGTAGCTTGAAGAACGTATTGAACCGGCATACTTCCGCGACGACCGCCGAAAGAAGACTGTTGCTGCACGAACGAACGTGCCATCGTCTTTTTCTGTACCGCTTTCGATATTTTCTCGGCTACTTCCATCTGGGTGTAGTTACGGTCCTGCATATCTTTCAAAGTAATACGCACGTTACCGCTACCACTGGAAACACGTGCAGTCACGGCTTCGGCGTCAGGAAGAATGGAATCGACAAGTTGGTTGATATCTTCTGTGTAATCCCGGATATATTCATAAGTCACACCTTCTGCACCACGAGTGTTGATGCTGATTTGTGAACGGTCCTCCAGAGGAGCCATTTCGGCCGGTACTATATTCCACAGAAATCCGATGAGACATATAGTGATGACCGTGAAAGGAAGGGCAATCCAGCGTTTACGGAGGAAAGCAGCCAATGAACGGCTATACAGACGGTTCATACCTTCAAAGAAAGGTTCTGTTTTCGCATAGAACCAACTCTGTTTCTCCCGTTTTATCAGTAATTTGGTTGCCAACATAGGCGTGAAAGTCAATGCGGCAAATGAAGAAATGATAACCGAACCGGAAATCACAATACTGAATTCACGGAATAATCGTCCGGTCATACCATCCATAAAGACGATGGGGAAGAATACGGCAACCAGTGTAATGGTTGTCGAGATGACAGCAAAGAAAATTTCTTTAGCTCCTTCTATTCCCGCCTCTTTCGGGCTCATTCCTTTTTCTATCCGGATATAGATGTTTTCCGTCATTACGATAGCGTCATCCACCACCAATCCCACAGACAATACGATGGCAAGCATAGAAAGTACGTTGATGGAGAAACCGGCCAGGTACATGACGAAGAATGCACCGATAAGGGAGACGGGAATCACAATACAAGGTACCAGCGTAACACGCCAATCGCGCAGGAAGAGGAAAATAATGATGATAACGAGTACGAAAGCTTCATATACGGTGGACTTTACTTCATTGATAGATGCACGGATAAATTTAGTGTTGTCGAATCCGTAATTATAATGTACATCTTCCGGCAAATCCTTTTTCATTTGCTCCATACGCTGATATACTGCGTCGGCAATTTCGATATGGTTGGCACCCGGTTGCGGAATGACTACGACACCTACCATTGGTACGCCATTCATCTTCATGTAACTTTTGATGTCGGCAGGACCTAGTTCAGCCCGACCGATGTCGCTGAAACGTACGATACGGTTATCCGATTCCTTGATAATCAAATCGTTAAATTCATCAGCTGTATGCATCAATCCAAGTGTTCGGATTGTCAGTTCGGTGGTATTTCCCTCGATACTACCTGACGGAAGTTCCACGTTCTCATTGTCTACCGCATTTTTTACGTCAATGGGGCTGATACCATAGCCGGCCATTTTTACCGGATCCAGCCAAAGGCGCATGGAATAACGCTTCTCTCCCCAGATAGAAACGCTACTTACATCGGAGATGGTCTGCAACTGCTCCTTGACTGTCAGGTCTGCGATTTCGCTTAACTCCAATAGCGAGCGTTTGTCGCTCTGTAAAGCAACCATTAAGATAGGTTGTGCATCCGCATCAGCTTTCGATACGGTAGGAGGGTCACAGTCACGCGGCAAATACCGTTGTGCACGTGATACCTTATCACGCACGTCGTTTGCAGCGGTTTCCAGATCGACGGACAATTCAAATTCTACAGTGATACGGCTCTGTCCTTGTTGGCTGACACTGGATAAAGAGCGGATACCCGGAATACCGTTAATATTCTGTTCCAACGGCTCGGTAATCTGGTTCTCGATAACGTCGGCGTTTGCTCCCGGATAAGAACAACTGACAGAGATGATCGGATTATCCACTGACGGATATTCACGGACACCCAGATAGTTGTATCCGATAAATCCGAAAAGTAAGATAATGATGGTTAGTACGGTGGCTAATACCGGGCGGCGTATGCTTAATTCGGATATGTTCATAGGGCACAGGTATTAATCAATTTTGTCAAGCGTTACGGCAAGTCCGGTACGGAGTTGCAGTGTTCCTGAGGTGATGATGGTATCTCCCATGTGCAACCCCCTTATTACTTGTACTTCGGATGCGGTACGGATGCCGGTTATGATATCCACCGGTTCGGCTTTTCCCGATTTATATAAATAGACCTTATCTTTACCCATTTCCGGTACAATTGCTTCTGTGGGGATAGCGATTGCGTTTTCAATCTCGTCTTTCTTCAATAATACACTCGCATAGCGGCCGGGTAGTAAAATATGCTTCACATTCGGATAGAGTGCACGTGCTGTAAATTGGTGCAGATTAGGGTCAATAGCTGATTCAACGGCATATACCTGCGCACCGAAAGCGTCCAGATTGCCTTCAACACTGAAATTCAGGTTTGTTCCTTTCTTTATTTGCTTGGCGTAACGTTCCGGTACGGAAAATTCGACTTTTAGCGGAGCGATTTTGGTTAGTTTGGCAACCACTGTTGTCGGTGAAGCATAAGTACCGATACTGACTTGGCGAAGTCCGATAACTCCGTCGAACGGAGCGCGCAGTTCGGTCAGTTCAATATTTGCTTTTATAATTTCGATATCGGCATTCAAGGTTGCCAAATCTGTTTTTACTTGTTCATACGCTTCTTTACTGACAGCATCTCGCTTCAGCAATGCGTCTTGACGGAATACACGGTCTTCTGCCAGTTTCAACTGTGAGACGAGGCGTTGTAGTTGTGCCTGCAACTGTCGGTCGTTTACTTTGGCAAGCAACTGTCCTTTTTTCACCGATGTTCCTTCTTCAAAATTGATTTCAACAATCTTTCCGGAAGTTTCAAAAGATAAATCTACTTCTTCATCGGGCAGCAATACACCGGTAGTTGTAAATTCGTCTGTCAGGGATTGCGGTTTTATAATTTTGGCGTTTACATTTAAAACTTGTCTCCCTTTTTTAGATTTGCCGCTCATTATTTTGTCGGCAGCTGTTAGTTCGTCGTTCTTTTTGGGTAATTGTGAATAAATTCCTCCACCGATAATTCCGGCACCAACAAGGATGATAATCCCCCATTTAGTCTTCTTATTCATGGTTTAGTATAGTATATAGCATATTACATTGTATCTTTAGTAGGTTAGATTGTTTTTGATAGAAAAGGTTTAATTTATGGTCTAAATTCTCCAGTATTCTTATCGTGATGAGAAAAATATTTATCGTGATGAGATAAAATTCTCGGTTTGATGAGAAAAATAAGATGTTGTAGTTAGGATCTAGTAAGCTGCCCTGTATTTTCCTTCCTCTTTATCTTCCAGCATATTTAGGTAGGAAGTATAGCGTGATTCGCTGATTAAATGTTCCTCTACCGCTTTGCGCACAGCACATCCCGGTTCGTGACGGTGCGTGCAGTTGCCGTATTTACATTCTGCGGAGACTTTGAATATTTCGGGAAAGTAATGTCCGATTTCTTCTTCTTCCATATCGAATGTACCGAATCCTTTGATACCGGGAGTATCGATGATATATCCGTCTTCGTCCACAGGGAACATTTCGGAGAAAGTGGTAGTATGCATTCCTTTGTTGTGATATGAAGAGATTTCACCCGTTTTTGTTTCTATTCCCGGCAGTATGGCATTAATAAGAGTGGATTTTCCTACTCCCGAATGTCCGGAGAACAGTGTAATCTTACCTTCCAGTGTCTTTCTGATTGCCTCTACTCCATGACCGTTTTTGGCAGAAACTTTGAAGCAGGGATAACCGATATGTGTGTATAGATTGATTAGTGCGTCCAAATATCGGAGCTCATCTTCATCGTAGGCATCTATTTTGTTAAATACCAAATTGACAGGAACCCGATAGGCTTCTGCAGATGCGAGAAAACGGTCAATAAAGATTGTTGAAGTTTCGGGATAATTGACAGTAACCACCAACATACATTGATCGAGGTTGGCGGCAAGGATGTGAGATTGTTTGGAAAGATTGGAAGAACGACGGATAATGTAGTTTTTTCTATCTTCTATTTCGTTGATAAAAGCAGTGCCTTCTTGGTTAAGGATAATCTGGACACGGTCGCCTACCGCTACCGGGTTGGTACTTCGGATTCCTTTGAGTCGGAAATTACCTTTGATTTTACATTCGATAAACTGTCCGTCATCGGTCTTTACCTGATACCAGCTACCAGTGTTTTTGATTACTAATCCTTTCATAAGTTGAGAATTGAGAGTTGAGAATTGAGAGTTGGTCGCGTTGTTGGTATACTACATAGTAACTTTCAACTCTCAACTCTCCATGCTCAACTTATACAGTCATAATTTCTTTATCCTTTTCAGCAAGCATATCATCAATTTGTTTGATATACTTATCGTGGATCTTTTGCAGTTTCGCTTCCGCATTCTTTTGCTCGTCCTCTGCCAATCCGTCTTTTACAGCTTTCTTCAGTGCATCGATACCGTCTCGGCGGGCGTTGCGTACGCTGACTTTTGCAGTTTCGCCTTCGCCTTTACACTGTTTTGCCAATTGCTTACGACGTTCTTCCGTCAGAGGAGGAATACCGATACGGATCACTTCGCCGTTATTTTCGGGCATGATACCGAGATCGGAGTCGATAATCGCTTTTTCGATGACACGGAACATACTCTTATCCCACGGTTTGATGGTGATACTACGTGCATCGGGAGTAGTTACGGCTGCTACATTGCTGATAGGAACCATACTTCCGTAAGAGTCTACACGGATACCGTCCAACAGTCGGGTACTCGCTTTTCCGGCGCGGATATGTGCCAGTGCTTCTTCCAGATACATAACGGCCATATCCATTTTTTCTTGTGCATTGTCAAGGCAAGTCTTTACGTCTACCATATTTTTTGAGATTTAAAATTGCATTTTGATTGATTAAGTAGCAAAAGTATATTATTTTTTGTTCATCTGCAACAGCATACCCATCTTTTTTATGAGTGACTTGCCAATGATAATCAGGGTAACGGCGGTGATAATCATTAAAATACCCATCATTAAGCGGGGAGTCAGTTTTTCGTGAAACAGGAGAACACCGAAGAATAAAGCTGTCACTGGTTCCAGAGCACCCAATATTGCCGTTGGTGTAGAGCCTATATAATGGATGGCCAGTGCGGTACAGACCAGTGATACGGCAGTTGGCAGGATGGCGAGTGATAATACATCGGCCCAGAGCCAGGCAGACGGTATTACTTGCAGTTCCGTACAGAAATTTAAACGGACGATATAAACCGATAGTCCGAATAAAATGGCATAGAAGGTAAGTTTCGTGGTCGGCAGGTTTTTCAATGTCGAACGGTTTACACCTACTATATATATAGCATAAGAGAGAGAAGACAACAGAACAAAGATAATTCCCAAAGTCGATAGCGGTTTGTTGCCGTCTCCCTGATAAAGCAAGGCAATGCCTGAAAGTGCCAGCAGGATGGAGAAAACGGTAATGGCGGAAATCTTTTCCTTGAAGAATATTCCCATGATGACAGCTACCATCACCGGATAAACAAACAGAATCGTAGAAGCAATTCCGGCATCCATATAATTATAACTCATAAACAAAAGCAGTGATGAAAAAGAGAATAACAATCCCATAATGACTAAGGGCAAAACGTCTGCCTTATGAAGTGCAAAAGACTGGTGCTGCATTTTCATCAGAATACCCAATACGATTGTCGCAAAGAAGTACCGGTAGAATAAAACGGTATCGACACTCATTCCGGCTGCATAGAGCGGAAGTGCAAAAAGAGGATTCATACCGTAGCTCGCAGCGGCAATCGCTCCATAGATAAAACCTTTGGTTTTGTTAGTCATTGTTTTGCTTTTTTTAATGGCGTGCAAAAGTACGCAGTTCACCAATGATAAACAAGTGTTTAGGCGGTTGATAGTATAATTTAATCTTTCGTATGCTAAAAACTATTTCTTGGTAAAGAGATACCTAATCTTGTTTATGCATAAAATTAATCGTCTGACTATAGTCGAACTTGCGTCTGACTACTGTTAAACTTACGTCTGACTATAGTTGAACTTTCGTCTGACTATAGTCAGACGAAAAAGAATTAACTGTCAGATGATTAATTTTATTCGGTAGGGAGATTAGTTATACGCCTCCCGAGTAATAGTCTGCAGGCAATAGGCAATCAGGTTTTTGAATAAACACTTGCATATATCTTGGATTTTCCCGAATATTGCATCTGAATTATCGAAAAACACAGATGACCAAAGCTAAATTTCTTGTTGTTTATTGCCTGTTCATATCGGGACTTTGTTGCATGGCAAATGTGACGAAGGATATCAATATGCGCTTTAAGGACGTAAGGCAGGGACTTTCTCATCAAACAGTCAATTGTTTCTATCAGGATGAATTCGGATTTTTGTGGATCGGCACTCAAGACGGGCTGAATCGATTTGACGGACGTAAGTTTGAAGTATTCAAACCGGATAACGCTAATCCTTATTCCATCAATATCAATAATATCAGGCAGGTTTGCGGAAATAAAGCCGGATTGCTCTTTATTCGCAGTTTGCAGAGCGTGACTCTTTATGATATGCGTTTGAATCGTTTTAGGGTGTTGCGTGAAGGAGAAGTTGCGGGAATCTGTTATGCGCACGATGCATTATGGATAGCTACCGGAAAGGAAATCTACCGTTATCGCAACCTCGACCAGGCGCCCGAGTTATTCTTTTCATTTCCTTCGGATGAGGAGGATGTATTGATGAACAGTCTCATGGTTCGTCAGAATCAGACAGTGGTGGTGGGTACTTCTTCGAAAGGTGTATACTGCATCGACCAGTCTGCACATATCACCCGGCGTATGGATGTGGGAGCTGTCAATTCAATAACAGAAGATAGAAACGGGAGTATCTGGATAGCTACCAGAAACAGAGGGCTCATACGGTTGGATGAAGATGGAACACTTACTCATTTCAAGCATAATAAGGTAGCTGAAAATACGATTAACCATAATAATGTGCGTCATGTGACGCAAGCTAATGATAGTCTCCTGTATATCGGAACCTATGCCGGTTTGCAGACTTTAAACCTGTTTACCGGAGAGTTTACAGATTATGAATATGACTTGAATGTGGAGGCGGCCGATATACGTTCCATTATTTCGATGCATTACGACACTTCGGGGACTTTATGGTTGGGGACTTTCTATCAGGGAATCCAATATTATAATGTAGCGAATGATGCTTTCCATTTTTACCGCTCGTCTACGGCTGTTGGCGGTCATTTGAATTCTTATATTATCAGTTCCATTGCCGAAGACCGTTCCGGCCGGATCTGGTTTGCAAGTGAAGGAAGCGGGTTGAACTATTATGATAAACATACCAAACGCTTTTTCCCTTTAAAAAAGGTCTATTCTCAAGAGCTTTCTTTTAA
>ERZ827037.366-NODE-366-length-60119-cov-5.331846_pt1 | contig 60119 bp, 52 predicted proteins | sample MGYA00519924_ERZ827037 | MGnify/ENA primary metagenome ERZ827037 (study PRJEB31778, sample SAMEA3449250) | human gut metagenome | biome: human gut; feature: human-associated habitat; material: faeces | place: United Kingdom | collected 2010/2012 ... | reverse complement strand
AAATAGAATCCATTGTTTTTTTTACATTTTATGATATATTCATATATTAATTCATTTAAAAAAGGGGACTTCATGTTCACCTTCAAGCCATTTTGGCATGATTTTATCAAGTAACTAGCGCCACACCCTGTAGAACAAATTGCAGGACATCCCATTACCATTCCTTCAATCACTGACACATTAAAGGAATCATACTCACTTAAACATAATTGTAATAACGATTGACTAAGTACTTCAGCAACTTCTCTTTTGTCTTGTAATTCACCTTTATAGTAAATATATTCTTCTAATCTATTTTCTCGTATATACTGATCAAACTCCTCTTTAGCATCTTTTGAATACATTTTCCCATAAATTTCTAACTTTATATCCATTTGCTTATTTATTATTAAATAACGCATTAATTCTAGTATCTTATCAATTCCTTTTACTTTATTTATTCCCCCCAACATTATCAATTTATTTTCTTTTTCAATAGCAGTATTTTTCAAATAATGACCTATATCTGTCGCATTTGGAATAACATAAACATTCTTTGTTCTTTTATACATTTGTTCAATATCGTTTTTTAACATTTCAGAAACACAAATTAAAGAAGGAAACTTTTTTAGCAAAATTTCTTCTAGAGTTTCATGAAAATTCGAATGTTTTCCATGAATGCGATTAACTGTTTTATGTATTCCGTGCACAGTTAAAAAATATATTCTATTTTGTTTAAATACTTTTGAACAAAATAAGACTAATAAGCTGAGCAAAAATCCATCTGAATGAACATTTATTGCATAATCTGGATGTGAATATATTATCTCAAAAAGTTTTAAGACGTATTTTAATCGGTTATCATTAGTAGCTAATCTCAAAGATATCGTGTTGATATTGTGCTTTACAAATTCACTTTCAAGACTATTCAGTATTCCACTTGGTCCGCCATTATATTCTGTTTTTTTTCCTATTAAAATTATTCCATTCATTCTTTTAAATACTCTAAACTTTCCAATTAATGTTCTGTTTTAATATTCTATTAGGAAGATCTCCCACAATAACACCATTCAAATCTATATTAGATAGTAATATTGTATTTGACGCAATGATTGAATTATCTCCAATGCATGCTCCCTTCATTATTTTCGAATTTGCCCCTATCCAAACATGATTTCCTATTTTTATTTCTCTATCACTATTCTTTCTTTCACCAAAATCATCTATTATTTTATGTGCGTCACCATCGATAATTTCAGTGTTCCAGCCAATTAAAACATCTGATCCAAATGTTATTTTTTTATAACATATTATTTTAGCGGTAGCTGAAACATGAAATTCATTTCCTATTGTTAATAAACCATAGTTTGCTATTGTTGCACCGTTTCTAATTCCTGCTGTTCCTTGAAATACAATTACGCCTGCATTTGCCCAAACAAACGAATATCTACCATTGTCATACGTTTCACCTAACGGAAAGCCTAACTTAATCATTCCAAACTTCTTTTGAGGGGCATCTAGTTTAACTATCCCTTTCATTCTATTTATTTTAACTTTATAACTTAAAATAAATGGAAATTTTATACCTTCTAGTCCTAAATAATAAAAATTGAACACTATTGTTTTTGGAATTCCTAATATGATATAAAAAAACATTCTTAACCATTGTTTTATTGTTCTCTTCTTCCAAAAATTTACATCAATTTTCTCAACTCTTGGCATAATTCAGATCTCTCTTTCTGTTATTTTACATAACCAACTATGTATGAGTAACATAATTAATTGCATCTATATACCCTTGGGAAACAGATTTAAAAGTGAATTTATTTCGTATTTCCTTATTGATATCAACGCCATTTCTCTTATACATTTCATCTAATAGAATTGCTTCTATTGCATGTCCAAATTCTCTAGAATTGTATGGATCAGCAATAATGCCATTCTTTCCATTAAGAACTATATCGTATGCTCCATCTGCATACTTGGAAGTTGCTATTGGCTTTAACATACATAATGCTTCAAGAAGTACCAAGCCAAAGCAGTCCTCTCTTGTCGGTAAAACAAAAACATCCATATTTTTATACTCGCCAATAAGATCCTCGCCTTGTTTGAATCCACAATACTTTATATTTTTCTCTATTTTAAGTTTTCGAGACAATTCCTTAAACTTCTGAATCTCTTGTTCATTTCCATCTCCAACCAAATGAACTTCATAAGGTATTCTTACATAAGTTAATGCCTTGAATAAAAGATCTAGCCCTTTTCTATATGTTATTCTTCCAACAAAAAGTAATCTAGCCTTTTCTTTTTTAGTATCATATATTGCTGTTGATTCTTTTATGTATGGTTGGATATCAACTGTTAACAAACTAATAAAAATCTTTTCTTGTGTAAGTCCCCATTTTATTAACTTTTCTTTTGCTTTTGTACTACTTGCAATTGCTGCATCGCAATTCTTTATAATTATTTTCCTAGCTATCTTTTGAACTTTTCCGATGTTACGTTCTGAATAGAGTGTCCCATCAGTAAGATGAATAAATTTTTTATGATGTCTTTTACTCCAAAAAAGGCTTTGAAGTGCAGCTGGATTATACTCCCATGCAATCACTATATTTGGATTAATCTCATCCAATGTTTCTACTACATTACCTGGAATATGAACGTATCGCTTGTCTAGCATTCCTTTTCGTCTTAGTACTTTAGAATGCAATACATGTGAATTTAGCATCTTTTCTTTTGGAATGTTCCATGAACGATTGTCCTCGTTTTCATTTGTATAAATCACATGGATTTCATATTCTTTAATATGTGTCTGCATATAATAAAATAAATCCACTCTATACGGAGCTGGAATATTAGTAATCAAAACTATTTTTTTCATTTTCTATTTCCTCACCATATGATTTTTACCTCTAGTCCATGAAACATTCCGATAATTTTCATCAAGTATCTTATAATTAATGGATTTTGAATATTTCTCATTAAATATCCTTTTTATTTGCTTGTTGTTCAATGGTTTATCTTCAATCTCTTTCACAACATTTATAATTTGACCTATAGAATCACACTTAAATTTTTGTCCTATAACTCTGTTTTGTACAACACTTCCCGCATTCCCCAAATCCGAACATAGCACCGGCGTTCCAACTGAAAACGCCTCTACAATACTCATTGGGAATCCTTCATACCATTGCGTTGGAAGTATCATTGCTTTACTTTTTGCAATCAGTTTTCTTGTCTCTTCATTAGGAACAAAGCCTCTCATCTCTACGTTCAACTTATTATCTGTCACATACTCCTTGCACCATTCTTCCATAGGTCCGGTTCCACATACAATAAGTTTTGGGGCATCTTCCCCCATTTCTTTCCAAGCTTTCAAGAGTAAATCAATACCTTTCAATTTATCCAATCTTCCTGCAAATATAAATTGATTCTCCCTCTCCTCTTCTGGAATGAATTCACCTATGCTTTCCACGAAATTAGGTTTAACAAACGCTTGTTCTTCTTTAATCTGCTTCAGTTCAAGTAACTTCTTCTTATTAAACTCTGTCAGACAAATATAATTAATTTTTCCATATATTCCTGTCAATCGATGAATTTTTGTACTTATTACACATGCTAATGTTTGCAATCTGCTTTCTCGATAGCACTTATGCTTTACAGCACACATCAATCCCTTTGATACACAATCTTCGCATATATGTCCATCTCTATAGAATGTTGCTCCAGGGCATAAAAGTCTGAAATTGTGGATTGTCTGTACAACTGGAACTTTCATTGCTTTGGCAGCATAATATACTGATGGACTCACTAAATTAAGAGTATTATGGACATGAACAATATCAATTTTTTCTTTCTTAATGATCTTCTTGATTTCTCGATATGTTTTAGGGTTAAAAATCGTTGTAAACGGAAGTAGCATCTTTTGAAATAAATTCATGGTTTTTAATTCGCCATTATTTCTTGTATAAAGAACTACTTTATGACCATGCTCCTCCAACATTTTCTTTTCGTTCGCTACAACCGTATCTTCTCCTCCAGGAATTTGATAATAATTGTGAACCATAAGAACTGATTGTTTGTTTTCACTCATTTTTATTTTCCCCTCAGAACCGCATTCCAAATAAACTTCGTATTCGTCATCAAATACCGCTTAAACAGTCTCTTCGGATCCTGTATCAACCGGTACAGCCATTCCAAATTGCTCTTCTGCATCCATTCTGGTGCACGTTTGATATTTTCTGCATAGTAATCAAATCCTGCTCCGACACCTAGCATCAATCCATTAATTTTACCTTGATGTTCTGCCATCCACTTCTCCTGTTTCGGCGCGCCAAGACCAATCCATACAAAATCAGGATTTACTTCATTAATTCGCTCTACAATTGCCTGATCTTCCTCTTCTGTCATCGAGCGAAACGGAGGACTGTACATTCCTGCAATCTGGATTCCTGGATAATTTTCATTTAATTTCTTATAAAGTAGTTCCAAAGTCTCCTCTGTACTGCCATAAAAATAATGGCGGTATCCTTTTTCTGCTGAGATATTAAAGATTTCTCCCATCAGACTTGGTCCCGTCGTTCTTTCCATCTTTTCGCAGCCACGTTTCCGTCCCACGGAAGAAAGAGGTCCACCGTCCGGTATTGCCATAAGACCGTCATTTTGAATTGCACAATAATATGGATTTTCATAACTTGTCACTGTAGTATGTACGTTTGAGACACAGATATAATCACCTTTTATCTCTGACAAATTTTTATCTAGATAATTAAGCAACCACTCCATATTTATTGCCGCTATATTTACTCCCATAATGTTACATGTAGGAATCAATTCTTTTTTAACTTTTCTTTGATAATTATTTTTCATTTCTTACCTTACTTATTCGTTAAAGTCGTTAAGATTTAGCTTCTACCTGTAATTCGCCGTCCACTTTCCTGACATTGAACACAAGTGGATGCGTCTTGCCCCACTCTGGATTCTCCTGTTCTTTTTGGTTCCATTCTTTCCATACTTTGATGAACTCATTGTGAATCCGATTCTCCGCTTTAATCCGGGCTTGTACTGCATCATCATAATTGTCGAAAAGACCAACATAATATCGTTTTCCTTTGAAACCGATATCAACCCTGTATCGGTTGCTGTTCTTTAACTGAAATACACCTCGAAAACCACTCTCGTTATCTCTTCGCTTTTTTCTCTTTTCTAAGATTTCCACGCAGGTTCCATCCACCAGATGTCTGCGTTCTGCAATCTCTTTCTGATTTTTGTCCTTCAGACATCCGCAACTTCGGTTGTTTCTCTGAATCAATGCTGCCGCTGAAACGTCAATTGTATTTCCGCATTCACAGACACAATGCCAGTAAACAGATCCTCGTTTATCTCTTTGTTCAGTTGGATACATTGCTGTAAGAAGGCCGAACTGCCTTCCTGTAAGATCTTGAGGCTTTCTTCCCATTATTTTTCCCTGTATTTTTTCGTAGAGTATACAACTCTACGAATTCATTTATAGTTAATTTACGGTTTAAAAAGACTTTAATCATTGATATCTTACTCTCATAATACGTTCAAGTCAAGGCAGAAATGTCGAAATTTGTGTATTTTTATCAATAATAAAGCGGATTTTTAATTTTTTTGCTACACAGCAGTAATTAAATTTTGTGATTATTGACTTATTTACCGTCAAAAAAATGGTCAAAATGGAGGAGAAAAACATGCCACGAAGAGGAGAAAATATTTACAAAAGGAAGGACGGTCGCTGGGAAGCCAGATACATTTATGCATTCAAAGAAGATGGAAGTCCCAGATACCGTTCTATCTATGCAGCGGATTATTTAACTGTTAAGAAAAAGCAAAATGATGCAAAGAGAAAAATGGATCCACGTCTTTTTCAAAGTGTCCGTATGAAGAAGAACATTTCCTTTTATGGATTGCTCTGGCTGGAACGACTGAAGCCTTCCAGCAAGGAATCTACTTATGTAAGATACCATTATCTTTTCAGCCACTATATCAGTCCTATGATTGGTGATCGCCTTGTCTATACGTTCAGTAATAAAGATTGTGAAGTATTTCTGAACAGATTATTGCTTTCAGGAAAAAGTGATGGTTCCGGATTGGCTCCGAAAACAGTTACCGATATCCGTTCTGTTGTCAAATTGATTTTAAAAACTGCTGAAAAGGAAGGGGAACTGTCTCTTTGCAATCCGGAACTTTGTCCTGTTAAGCCTGTCAGAAAACCGCTTCGGATTCTCTCTTTAAAGGAACAGCAGGCCTTGCAGGACTACTTATTGGGGAATCTGACACATAAAAATATCGGAACGCTGATTGCACTATATACAGGAGTACGTCTTGGGGAACTTTGTGCAATGCAGTGGAAAGATATTCATTTTCAGGAACAATATCTGGAGATATCTAAGACTTTACACAGAATTAAGGATCACACAGATGATTCGGAACATAATACAAAAATCATTATCACTCCACCAAAAACAGAAAGCTCCATCCGTAATATTCCGATTCCGGATTTCCTGTTTGAGATCTTGCAGCAATACGTCCAATCTCACACGATAGATCCTGAAGCATATATCCTCACTGGAAAGAAGATGAGTTTTCGCGAGCCGCGGTCGATCGAATATTATTTCAAAAAAACTTTGAAAAAATGTCAGATCGAACCACTTCATTTTCATTGTCTGCGACACACTTTTGCAACACGTTGCGTAGAACTTGGGTTCGATATGAAGACATTAAGTGAGATTTTAGGACACTCCAATATTAACACAACTCTAAACCGGTATGTGCATCCTTCTATGGAGCAGAAACAGCAAAACATGGATAAGCTAAACGCTGTATTTACCGTCAAATAATTGGTCATATCTTTTAAAACCCCCATAAATTCAACTTAATTTCATTTTTTTCGTAGAGTTGTATACTCTACGAAATTTATAACTGTTCAGAGCCAAGCAAAATTTCAAAAAACAGGTTTAAAATGCATAGCATTTTGGAGGTTGGCTCTAACCAGTTACCATTTTCCCTTATACATAAAAAGAGCCTTAATATCTTCCGCAATACCACTGTATCGTTCAGATATTAAAGCTCTTTTTATTTTTTTTATTTTTCTTTTCTTATACCACAGCTTCTATGATCGTCTTAGAATCCACTTCTACCTGCTACACTCCGATTTCTTTCTTCTGATAAAAGCATGCGGACAGCTCATATCAATATTAAACTCTGCTGCAATATTCCATGGACTGTTATACTGATGTTGTTCATCAGGTCTTAATTGTGCCAAAAAATCAATAAATACTTGATTATTGAATACTTTCGGCATATTATCGCTCCTTTTTGTTCTGTAAAAAATACATTTTATCGTCTACTCTCCGCCCTGCCCTCCTTGAATTTTCTCCTAAAAAATGGTATAACGTTAAATGTATAATGATTAATCTGTTAATTCTAATTAATCAATTCACGTTACTGTCTGATTTCTTAAGACGGTTAAAAACTAATTCACACTGAGGAGAAGAAAATGACGAACATCGAAATGTTAGAAAACACACTCCCGATTGCACCTCTGAAACTGATTGCTATGGAGAGTTGCAAACCTCTGGGACAGAAGGTAAATGATTATATTGTTTCCTTCCGTGAGAACACGATCAACGAAGTAACAGAATCCCCACTTTACAGAAACTATAAGGCCAACAATTACCAGGTAGACTGTAGTTGTCCGAGATTCGGTTCCGGTGAAGCTAAGGGTGTCCTGAAAGAGACAATCCGTGGTACTGATCTTTTTATCATGACTGATGTATGCAACTACAGCCTGACTTACACAGTAAACGGACATCTTAACCATATGTCTCCGGATGACCATTATCAGGATCTGAAGAGAATTATCGCTGCTGCAACAGGTAAGGCTCGCCGTATCAATGTTATCATGCCTTTCCTTTACGAAAGCAGACAACACAAGCGTACAAGAAGAGAGTCTTTGGACTGTGCTCTTGCACTGGAAGAACTGGACGCAATGGGCGTTTCCAATATCATTACATTTGACGCTCATGACCCACGTGTACAGAATGCGATTCCACTTAGTGGATTTGACAGCTTTAACCCACAGTATCAGTTCTTAAAAGCACTGTTCCGTGAGGTACCGGATCTGAAAGCTGACAAAGAACATCTGATGATCATCAGCCCGGATGAAGGAGCTATGCACCGTGCGGTTTACTTCTCTAACGTACTTGGTGTTGATATGGGTATGTTCTACAAGCGTCGTGACTACTCTACAGTTGTAAACGGAAAGAACCCGATCGTTGCCCATGAGTTCCTCGGTGATGACGTAACAGGAAAGGATGTTCTTATCGTTGACGATATGATCTCTTCCGGAGAAAGTATGCTTGATGTTGCAAAACAGCTGAAAGATCGTAACGCTGGACGTGTCTTCGTATGTACAACATTCGGACTATTCACAGACGGATTTGATAAATTCGATGAATATTATAATAAAGGATATATCAGTAAAGTTATTACAACAAACCTTACATATCTCCCACCGGAACTTTATGAGAAACCTTACTTTGTAAAAGCTGATATGAGTAAATTTATCGCACTGATCATTGATTCCCTGAACCATGATGTGCCGATCAGCTCTGTTATCAGCCCGACAGATAAGATTCATGCTCTTCTTGAGAAGCGTGAAAAAGGACTTCTGTAAAAATTCATAAAAATACCTGCAAGATGTCAAAATGGATATCTGCAGGTATTTTTTTAATACTTAAATTATTTTATTTCATCTCCGCAACGCGATCCTGAATCGTCTTATTGAAATTCTCAATCTGTCTGGAATAAGGCTCATTCATGAACTTGCTGTTCAGCATAAAGTCTGCTGTTGCAAGGTTGTTCGCAACCGGAATATCATATACTACTGCGATTCTGAGAAGTGCTTTAACGTCCGGGTCATGTGGCTGTGCCTCTAACGGATCCCACAGGAAGATCATGAAATCAATCTGTCCTTCTACAATCTTCGCACCGATCTGCTGGTCTCCACCAAGTGGACCACTGCAATATCCTTTTACCGGAAGTCCTGTTTTCTCTGCGATCAGACGGGCTGTTGTTCCTGTTCCGCAGAGAAAATGTCCCTGTAATACTTCTTTATTTCTATCGCACCATTCAATCAGTTCTTTCTTCTTTCCATCATGGGCTACAAGTGCAATGTGTTTTGCTTTTCCAATTTCCATTGTTACAAAATTATCTGTAAGCATTTGTGTGTCCTCCTTCAAGTCTTCCTGTTGTTGATTTTTATCTTCTTCAACAGTTTTTCCTCTGATGTCTATTATATTTTCTTTTCCCTGTTACTTCAACCTGTTTTGTTGATTCTTAACAGAACTTTTACGGTTATCGTTCGCAGATTTTTACTCTTCCGTATTTCGATGTTCTTCATCGTAGAATTTCATCAACGCCTGTGTTCCGAGATCTCCGTATCCTTCCTGCTCAAGTTCTTCGTAATTGGCAAGAACCATACTGAGTACATCAAGGGAAAGTCCTTTTCTGTTCGCTTCGATCAGTGCAAGCTTCATATCTTTGATGAAGTGTTTCATAAAGAATCCCGGTGCATAATCATCTTTTAAGATCTTTGGTCCGAATGTGTCAAGCTGCTTGCTTCCTGCTGCCCCAGTCGCAACGGACTTCATGAATACTTCCGGATCCAGTCCCTGTTCTTTTGCATAAGTAAGTGCCTCGCACACACCGGACAGTGTTCCGGCGATCATGATCTGGTTCGCCAGCTTGCAGTGCTGTCCGCATCCAGCCTTCCCCTGATAATTAATGTTTGTTCCCATTGCCTCAAAGAGTGGCATACAGGCTTCGTAATCTTCTTTCTCTCCGCCAACAAGGATGGACAATGTTCCGGCTTTCGCTCCTGTATCTCCGCCTGTGACAGGTGCATCCATCACATGGAAACCTCGTTTTGTACCTTCCTCGTAAATCTTCTCAGCAATCTGCGGACTTGTTGTTGTCATATCGATCAGATAAGCGCCTTCCTTTGCACTGTCTAAGATATTCCCCTGGTCAAAGTATACTTCTTCTACATCCTGTGGAAACCCAACGATCGTAATAACTGCATCACAATCCTGCACGCAATCCTTGATTGACTCATGGAACTGTGCTCCTTCGCCGATCACATCTTCTACTTTACTCTTTGTTCTTGCATAGATATGTAATTCAAATCCGGCTTTCATGAGATTTCTGACCATGGATTTTCCCATGATTCCTACACCGATAAAACCTACTTTATTCATCTGCTTTATTCCTCCTGTCTAAGATAGCTCCCATGTTATCACACAGGAGCCATTCTTATCATTTTCTATTTTCAACTATCTTTCTTCTTTTGTCACAACTTCGCCCTGTTTTTTGTAAATACTGTTTGCCGGAACGAATCCTCGTACAGAGGAAAGTGGATAGATGTTACTGTGATTTCCAACAACTGTTCCCGGATTCAGAACGCTTCCGCATCCTACTTCTACTTCATCTCCAAGCATTGCGCCGAACTTCTTCATGCCTGTCTCAATCTTCTCTTCTCCGGCTTTTACCACAACAAGTTTCTTATCTGATTTTACGTTAGATGTAATTGATCCGGCTCCCATATGAGATTTGTATCCAAGAACAGAATCACCTACATAATTATAGTGCGGAACCTGAACTTTATTAAAAAGGATCACGTTTTTAAGCTCTGTGGAATTTCCTACAACAGCCCCTTCTCCTACGATCGCATTTCCACGGATAAATGCACAATGACGAACCTCTGCATCCTTTCCGATGATTGCCGGTCCATTGATAAATGCAGTCGGAGCAACCTTTGCAGATTTCGCTACCCATACATTTTCCCCGCGTTTCTCGTATTCGTCCTCACTCAATGTAGCTCCAAGTTCAAGGATGAAGTTGCTGATCTTCGGAAGTACTTCCCACGGATAAGTAACTCCGTTGAAGATATCTTTTGCGATTGTCTGGTCTAATGAATAATTTTCTTTTACTGTTAATGCTTCTAACATGGTAATTCCTTTCTGTCGGTTAGAACCGACTTACATTTATGTCTTATTATTGTGTCATTTACTTCTGCTGCCTGTTTTTGTTCTACCTGTCGTTTTATTACTATTTACAGACGGATAAAACCCAGCGGCTTTTTCATAGCAGGCTCTAAGCTGATATTGATTGTTCAGTCCTTTCACCCCAACGGTTCTGCTGGTAATGAAATGATCTAGTTTTCTCATATATTCATCTGATGTGATGGAACCTTCTGCCACATAGTTCAGTCCCTTCTCCCAGCTTGCTGTAAGTTCCGGGTTCAGGAGTGACCGGATGGAATGATCAACAACATCATAGATCATCTCTCCCTGCAGCGTCGGTGTGATCACCTGTGTCTTCTTGTTCAATGCGAGATACTTAATATTCACAAGCTTTTTCAGAATCTCTGCTCTTGTCGCACTTGTTCCGATTCCGCTTCCTTTGATCTGGGCACGAAGTTCTTCGTCCTCGATCAGCTGTCCTGCATTCTCCATTGCCAGGATCATGGAACCGGAATTGTAACGCTTCGGAGGTGATGTCTCTCCTTCTTTGATATCCAATGCTCTGACCTGAAGGACTGCACCCTTCTTTAATAACTTGATCACTTCGAACAATCCGGTGTCCAGGCTTTGATCGGAAGAATCGGAACCTGCCTCGTCATTTGTATCATTGTTATTATTCTCACTGTTTCCATTACTGCTATCTTTTGTGGCTGTCTGAGAAGCTTTCTTCTTCGGAATGCCTGCCACTTTCAGATAACCTTCCTCAGCAAGTACTTTGAAGCTTGAGAAGAAACTTTCTTCTTTGATCTTCGTCACGATAGCAACCTTCTGGTAAACTGCCGGCGGGTAGAAGATACTCAGGAATCTTCGCACGATCAGATCGTACACGCCTTTTGCAGTAGAGGATACGGTATTTAGTGCATTCAACCCTTGTCCTGTAGGAATGATTGCATAATGGTCTGTGATCTGCTTGTCATTCACATAACGTGTCTTTGCAAGTGTCTTATAGCTTCCGAAATTCAGGATATCCTGCATATACGGTGCCGCCATCGGATATTTTGACAGCCCGTTCAGATTTCTTGTGATTTCCTTCGCCACTGCGGTAGACAGAACACGGGCATCTGTTCTCGGATAAGTCACAAGTTTTTTCTCATACAGCTCCTGCACGATTCGCAGTGTCTCATCCGGACTGATCTTAAATCTCTTAGAACAGTCGTTCTGAAGCTCCGCCAGGTTATATAAAAGAGGGGGATTCTTCTTCTCTTTCTTTTTCTCAATCGACTCGATCCTGCAGTTCAATCCTGACTGTCCCTGTATTCCTGCTACATTTACAGACTCGTCATCCGGTGTCTGCAGGTATTGAATCAATTCTTCGGCTTTCTTGCGCTCTTTGAATCCATTTTCCTTATAAAGGTCATAGGACTCAAAATAGCGGGAGCCTTTCACTGCTCTCCACTCACCCTCGAACGTATGCCCCTGTGCATCAATTGTGCTGAGTACACGGTAAAACGGTGTCTTGACGAAATCACGGATCTCACGTTCTCTGCGCACAACCATGCCAAGAACACACGTCATAACACGTCCTACAGATACAACGGAATACTTCGTTTGCAGAAAATTTGAAATACTGTTGCCATATTTCAAAGTCAGCAGACGGGAGAAGTTGATTCCCATCAGATAATCTTCTTTGGCGCGCAGGTAGGCAGATGCTCCGAGATTATCATATTCTGACAGGTCTTTCGCCTCTCGGATTCCTCGTAAGATTTCTTCTTCTGTCTGGGAATCGATCCACACTCTCCGCCGCTTTTTCCCTTCCACGTGTGCTTCCTGTTCTACGAGACGGTAGATATATTCTCCCTCTCGCCCGGAGTCGGTACAGACATAGATCGTATCGACATCTTCCCGGTTCAGGATCCCGCTGACGATCTGAAACTGCTTTGCCACTGACGGAATGACTTCGTATTTGAATTCTTCCGGGATAAATGGCAGCGTCTGCAGGTTCCATTTCTTAAGTGCCGGATCATATTCCTCCGGATAGCTCATCGTCACCAGATGGCCGACGCACCAGGTGACAATGGCTTCGTCTGACTCAAGATATCCGTCCCGTCTTTTCGTATTTAGTTTCAATGCTTTTGCGAATTCCTGGGCAACGCTCGGTTTCTCCGCAATGTATACTGATTTTCCCATAAATTAATTATTTATCTTCCATTCACTTATTTTACACGAAATCTATAGGCAGTACGAGTATCATATTTCTCGCCTTTCTTACAGATCGGTCCCGGGAAGTTTTCATGGTGGATTGAATCCGGATAGTACTGTGTCTCCAGACAGATCGCATCTCTCATCTCATAAACCGCTCCGTCTCTTCCTTTCACTCCATCAAGGAAGTTCGCAGTATAGATCTGCACTCCCGGAAGGTCTGTCAGTACACTCATATGGATTCCACTTTCATCCCCGGTCACTTCTGCTACTTTATCAAATTCGCCTTCATTTTTCAATACCCAGTTGTGGTCATAACCTTTTCCGAATACCAGCGGTTCATAATCTGCTTCAATGTCTTTTCCGATTGTCTTATCTATTCTGAAATCCATCGGAGTTCCTTCCACACTGCGGATCTCACCTGTCGGAATGGATGCTGCGTCTGCCGGTGTAAATGCATCCGCATTCAGCCATAATATATGATTCAAAACATCTCCGCTCTTATGTCCGTTCAGGTTAAAGTAACTGTGATTTGTCATATTGATGATCGTATCCTGATCCGGCTCTGCTTCGTAGTGGATCATCAAAGTATTCTCTTCATCCAGAGAATAGGTCACTTTCATAACAAGTGCTCCCGGATATCCCTGATCTCCATCCGGGCTGTCCATCTCAAATGTTACATGAGTATCATCTGCATCCGCAACCTTCCACATTCTTCCGTGATAGAAATCAAGTCCGCTGTGCAAGTTGTTCTCTCCGTCATTCTTTGTCAAATGATATTCTGTTCCATTGATCTCGATCACTGCCCCACCGATACGGTTTGCGTTACGTCCGACAGATGCTCCAAATGCATTTCCAAGTCCGGCTTCATATCCGGTTGCATCATCATATCCAAGTGTCACTTCTACCGGATTGTTATCTTTATCCGGAACAAGTATGCTTGTCAGTGTTGCTCCGAAGTCAGATACGCTGATCTGCATTCCTGCTTCATTTTCCAGTGTATATACGGTAGCCAATTCCCCTTTCGATGTCTTTCCAAAGTCTTTTTTCTGTAATGGTTTCATCTTTCTCTGCTCCTCCATCTCTCGTCCTTCTATTGTTTTTTTCTGAAAATCTTCAGTACGGTTGTTAAGAATCCTTCTTTTTTCTTCTTCGGCACATTGGCTTCAGCCGGACGTTTTGCCTGTGATGCTTCTCTCATAAAGGTCTCCTGTGCATTCACAAGACTTGCTCCGTCTTCCACCGGTTTCTTCACATATGTTCCGTCACTTGTCATCGCGCGGGCTTTCACATTGTCAGAAAGCATTACATGAAGCTGATGGAACAGGCGTTTCCGGATCTCTACATCATAGACCGGGCACGCGACTTCTACACGCTTCTCTGTATTTCTTGTCATCATATCAGCAGATCCAATATAAACTGTTGCATCTGCTCCTTTTCCGAAGACGAAAAGTCTTGGATGCTCCAGATATCTTCCGACGATACTTGTCACACGCAGATTCTCTGTCTTTCCCTTGATTCCCGGGAGGATACAGCAGATCCCACGCACGATCAGATCTATCTTCACCCCTGCCTGAGATGCTTCTGTTACTTTGCGAATGAAATCCATGTCCGTAACAGAATTCATTTTCATAATGATTCTTCCGTTCTCACCTTTTGCAATTTCTTCATCCATCAAGACAAGTACTTTCTGTTTCAGGCTTGTCGGTGAAACAATCAGATGCTTGTAAACTCCATTCAGATTGCTGATCGACATATTCTGGAAAAAGACTGCTGCGTCTTCACCAATCTCTTGTCTGCTTGTCATCAGCGAGTAATCGGTATACATCTTCGCTGTCTTTTCGTTATAATTTCCGGTTCCAATCTGTGTAATGTAATGAATTCCGGTACGGTTTCTGTATGTGATCAGGCAGATCTTGGAGTGTACCTTATACCCCTCGAATCCGTACAGAACACGGCATCCGGCCTCTTCCAGACGCTCGGACCAGTCAATGTTGTTCTGCTCATCAAAACGTGCTCTCAGCTCGATCAGGACCGTAACCTCTTTTCCATTCTCAGCCGCTGCACAGAGATATTCTACAAGTCGTGCTTTCTTCGCCAGACGGTAGATTGTGATCTTGATCGTCAGAACTTCCGGGTCTGTTGATGCTTCTTTGATCAGCTGGAGGAACGGTTCCATGCTTTCGTATGGATAGCAAAGGAGTACGTCTTTCTTCTTTATCTGCGGAATCACCTTACCCTCTGCAAGCATGGAAGACGGTTGCGGAGAAAATGGTACATCCACGAGAGTTTTTTTCTTCGAATCCGGAAGTTTATCAGCGATTGCAAAGATAAAGTCCAGCTTCATCGGCATCTTTGTTCGGAAAATGCATTCCGGACGGATATTGAATTTCTCACAGAAATATTTCTCCATCTCTTTACTCAGAGAATTGGCTGCCTCAAGACGGACAACGGCCATCCTTCTTCTCTTATGAAGTGTCTCCTGCATCACATGACGGAAATCTCCGCTGTCTGCATAAGCTTCATCATCCGGTGATACATCTGCATTTCTCGTTACACGGATATAGTTCTTGTCTGAGATCTGATACTGGTCAAAAACAAGATCAATAAATTCCAGGATAATCTTTTCCATACGGATATAACGGATGTCATACCCCGGAAGATAGAGAATATTAGAAATATATTGTGGTACCGGGATGATTCCGAGCATCGTCTTGTCTCCCTGCTTCAGATTTGCAACCACATACAGTTCTTTACTTAACAGATGTGGGAACGGATGGTTCGCATCTACGATCTGTGGGGAAAGCACCGGCATTACTTCTTCTTTGAAATATTTCTTTACAAACTTCTTCTCCTGCTGTTCCAGTTCCTTGAAGTCAAGACCGCAGACACCATACGGACTTAACTGTTTCTTGATCTCTGCATATGTCTTATCGCGTTCCTTGTAAAGTGGGGAAACAGCTCGATAAATTGCATCTAACTGCTGTTTTGCTGTCATACCGGATCGCTGATCAATCTTTTTGCTGTCTGCTGATGCCATATCATACAGACTTCCTACGCGGATCATAAAAAACTCGTCTAAGTTGCTTGTGAAAATAGCTACGAATTTCATACGTTCCATCAAAGGAACTGTCTCGTCCCGTGCTTCTTCGAGAACGCGCTGATTGAACCGAAGCCACGATAATTCACGGTTCTGAGTTTCTTCTAAAATCTCTCTCATATAACTCAACTCCCTTTTCTCTCTTCTTTTAACAAGTCGATTTATTTTTATTACTGTTCAAGATACTTCAGCATTTCTTCTGTCTTTCGCTCCATCAGATGATATCCATGCTCATAAAATGCATACAGGACATCCGGATGCTGTTCGAGTCGTGATACTGGTTTCACATGTGGACGAAGGACATAAATCTCTCCACGCTTCTCAAGCTGGTCCAGATAATTCATCGTTTTATTATAGATAAAACTTCTTCTGAAGATTGTCCGGACTGCATTCGGATAGGACTTATATGCCTGTCTGTAAAGCTTCTGCACTGCCGGTGAGATCACTTTCTTACGATAGCCCTGATTTCTCGTCAGGATCACTATGATCTTCTCATTCCCAAGCTTCTGTGCACGACGGATCGGAACAGAATCTGCAAGTCCGCCATCCAGATACGGGACACCGTCAATATTCACCATCGGAGTCACAAGCGGCATACTGCTTGATGCACGACAGATCTTCATCAATCGGTCAGGATCTTCTGTTTCCGTCATATATTCTGCATTTCCAGTCAGACAGTTTGTCGTTACCAGCTCACAGTGCATCTCTGACTGAAAATATGTATCAAAATCAAATGGGATCAGTTCATTCGGATATTTATCAAAAATCAAATCCATATTCATCAGACTTTTCTCCCTGATCGTATCTTTCACTCCATTAATATACTTCATATCTTTTGTATTCGGAATCATACAGTCTCTTGTACGTCCCGGCTGTCTGGAAACATAATCTACTGCATTACATGCGCCGGCAGACACACCGATCACATCTGAAAAATAAATATCCTGTTCCATAAGGTAATCCAGAGCACCAGAAGTAAATATGCCTCTTGTTGCTCCACCTTCCAGTACGATTGTTGCTTTCTTAAGTGCCATGGCTTCTCCTCTTTTCTACTGCTATTTATATTGTGAGATTCTTAGTAACATTATAACTTTTTACACTGGAAAGAACAAGGATTAGTTCTTATACATTTTCACACAGTTTGTCCTGTTTTTTCGTATGCATTTTTCTATTTCAGTACTTGTCAGCACCCTTTCTTCTATGTTAATATATGGATTGGTATGTTCTTATTCACACGTATTTAAAAAAGGACAATTATAACAACGTAATCACAATTCTAATTTATTTACAAGGAGACTTTCAAATGATTAGTGCAAATAATGTAACCCTTCGCGTCGGGAAAAAGGCGCTGTTCGAAGATGTTAACATCAAATTCACAGAGGGGAACTGCTACGGAATGATCGGTGCGAATGGTGCCGGTAAATCTACATTTCTTAAGATTCTTTCCGGACAGCTTGAGCCGACATCCGGTGATGTAGTTATCTCCCCGGGCGAGAGACTTTCTTTCCTTCAGCAGGATCATTTCAAATATGACGAATTCCCTGTTCTTGATACAGTTATCATGGGAAATGCACGTCTGTATGAAATCATGAAAGAGAAAGAAGAAATTTACGCAAAAGAAGATTTCACAGATGAAGACGGAATCAAAGCAAGTGAGCTGGAAGCTGAGTTCGCTACAATGGATGGATGGGAAGCAGAATCTGATGCTGCCAACCTTCTGAACGGACTTGGTATCGAAACAGAGCTTCATTATAAACTGATGAAAGACCTGACAGGTTCTGAGAAGGTTAAGGTTCTTCTTGCACAGGCACTGTTCGGAAACCCGGATATCTTGCTTCTTGACGAGCCTACCAACCACTTGGATCTTGATGCGATCGCATGGCTGGAAGAATTCCTGATCAACTTTGACAACACTGTTATCGTTGTATCCCATGACCGTTACTTCCTGAACAAGGTATGTACACAGATTGCCGATATCGATTACGGTAAGATCCAGCTTTACGCAGGAAACTACGACTTCTGGTACGAGTCAAGCCAGCTGCTGATCCGTCAGATGAAAGAAGCAAACAAGAAGAAAGAAGAAAAGATCAAAGAGCTGCAGGAATTTATTTCCCGATTCAGTGCGAACGCTTCCAAGTCCAAACAGGCTACTTCCAGAAAGCGTGCCCTGGAGAAGATCCAGCTTGATGAGATCAGACCTTCCAGCCGTAAATATCCTTACATTGACTTCCGTCCGAACCGTGAGATTGGTAATGAAGTTCTCACTGTAGAAGGACTTTCCAAGACAATTGACGGCGAGAAGATTCTTGATAATCTTACATTCACACTTGGCCGTGAGGATAAAGTTGCTTTTGTTGGCGGTAATGAGTTTGCTAAGACAATCCTCTTCAAGATCCTGATCGGTGAGATGGAACCGGATGAGGGAACATATAAATGGGGAGTTACAACTTCTCAGGCTTACTTCCCGAAGGATTTCGGCGGAGAATTCGACAATGACTACAATATCACAGAGTGGCTGACACAGTACTCTGAGGAAAAGGATGTAACTTATGTTCGTGGATTCCTTGGAAGAATGCTCTTCTCCGGTGAAGACGGAGTGAAGAAAGTTGCTGTACTTTCCGGTGGTGAGAAGGTTCGCTGCCTGCTCTCCAAGATGATGATCTCAGGAGCAAATGTACTGCTTCTTGATGAGCCAACAAACCACCTGGATATGGAATCTATCACAGCACTCAACAACGGTCTGATCAAGTTCCCTGGAGTACTTCTCTTTACTTCCAGAGACCACCAGATCGTACAGACAACAGCGAACCGTATCATGGAGATTGTTCCGGGCGGTAAGCTGATCGATAAGATTACAACTTATGATGAATATCTTGAGAGCGATGAGATGGCAAGAAAGAGACAGACTTACTCTGTACAGACAGATGATGAGGATTAAGATATAATTAAGAGCCAGAACAGACACCGTGTGTTGTGCCTGTCCTGGCTCTTTCTAATATTTATCAATTATTCACTCCATGGTGCGCTGCCACACTATCAACGGTCAGTCCTTTGAATGTGTATCCCTGACTTCTATAGTAATCAATAATCTGTGGCAATGCCTGTACGGTTGTATCTTTTGCATCTGTATCATGCATCAGAATATCAACATGATTTGCCGTGCAGGATGTTGCGTTGGAAACCAGCTTTTCTACCGGCACATTATTTCCGCTTGCGTCAGTAGAATCACAGTTCCAGTCAAAATACTGATATCCTTTGTCTCTCACTGCTTTCGTAAGTGTTGTCATCAATCCTTTGACATATTTTGCACTGATGGTGTTGCTGGATCCTCCCGGGAAACGAATGATCATGGATTTCGTTCCTGTGATACTCTCTACCAAATCCGATACTTTCTGCAGATCTGCGAAGTATGCATCTTCAGATGCGTAAACTGTTGCATAATCGTGTGTATAGGTATGAAGTCCGATCGAATGTCCTTCGGAAAAGGCTCTTTTTATCATATCATCATGTTCCTGATTATTTCCTGTAACGAAAAAGGTTGCCTTTGCATTTTTTTCTTTCAGGATATCAAGAATCTCTCCGGTATTCTCTGACGGACCATCATCGAAAGTCAGATAAACAACTTTCTCATTCCAATCCGGATTCTTTTTCACTTTGATCTTTCGCTCAATCTTTGTCTCATTTCCGGAACGGTCTTTTGCAAGATAGGTGACAATATAGGTTCCCGGTGTCGCAAATTCCACTTTGTCAGCACCCTGTACTTCCAATGTTGGCTCTGGATCCATATCATCCTTTATCGTAACCCCTTCATTCAAGTCCATCGTATCGCCCTGTGCAAGTTCTTTATCATCTGCTCCTTCAATAGTCGGTCCTGTTGTATCCTCTTCCAGATTCAGTGTTGATTTACCTTCTGTTTTATGACCGTCACTATCTGTTGCAGCAACAGTTACTCCGTATTTTCCTTTCTTCTCCCAGGAATCCTGTCCGACAAATTCAAGTGTGACATCTGATGCATCTTTTACTGATTCTACAAAATCTTCCGGCTTGATATCTTTCGGAAGTTCTGTTGTATAACTGTCTTTCATTTTAAGTTCAGGTGCTTTTGTATCCTTAACTTCGACTTCAGCTTTTACTTTTTGTTTACCATAGACATAGTAAACCGTATATTTTCCTTCTTTATTCGTATCTACTTTCCCTTCTGTCTTCACATCTTTCGCTTTTCCACCAACAACGAAACGGATGTTGGACATCAGATCCATACTTTCTTTCTTTTCCTGCGCGATCACTTTACTCCGTAATACAATCGGATTCATTTTAAAATAAGTAAATGTTGAAACTGCCGGAACTAATACAACGAGCAGAATCAATACGATTGCAATTCTCCTTCGTCTCTTGAGGCGTCGAATGCGTTGTTCATTCCTCTTGCGTCTCTCCCACTCTTTTCTAATGGAATCTGTGCTTTTTCCCATCGCGCTATAATGTTCGTAAAACGCTTGTTCTTTCTTGCGTTCTTTTTCTTCTTTTGTTTCTTTAGACCACATGCTTATCCCTTTTTTTCTTTTCTATTCTTAGAATCAGGGGACAATCAAAATTGTCCCCTGACTTTTTCTTCCATATTAATCATAGCATTCCTTTTTTGCAGAAACAAGGGAACTCCATCAATCCTAATGATTTATTAAGAATCTTAAAGATTGTTCTTTAGATTTCTTCATCTTTCCAGTGTTTCAGACGCTTTACTGCATCTGGATTCTGTTTCTCAAGTCTTCGCTCCAGCCGCTCTCTTCGCTCTTCAATATGCTCAACAATCTCTGGATGTTCTTTCAGGAGACGATCTCTAAGTTTTCTTCTTCTACGCTCGATCAATTCAATGACGAGTTTTTTGTTTTCTTTTACATCACTTGGAAGATCATCTAAGTGAAGCTCCATTCTGCGGAGCAACTCATCTTCATCAAGTGCTCCAAGTGAATTCCAAAATTCCAGTTTTTCTTTGATTCCTTCTTCGGAAAGTTTCTCGAGATCTGTAATCTCATGGATCTGCTTCACAATAGAAAGCACTCGTTTCTCAATTTCTTTGACTGCATCATCACCAAATGCCCATGCAAACTCTTCCAGTGTATTTTCTTCTTCTGCAGGAAGGGAAAAATATTCTCTTCGCTTAAGTTTTTCGAGATCTTCTTCTGGAATATCCAATGGGCAAGGCTGCTCAATTCCCGCATCATGAAGTGCCGCAAGAATTGTTCTTCGCACAGCACCTTCTTTTATCAAATGTCCGATTCCAAGCTTTCTCATCTGATCGTTAACTTCTCTGGAATGTTCTGTGATATAGAACTTAATTCCACGTTTTTTCAGACTTGCTGCAAGCATTTCGAGTGCATCTGCCGCTGTAATATCCAGGCTGTTGATTGCTGATGCGTCCAGAATTACAACCTTTGTATCCTCTTTGATGCTGTTTTCAATATCTGAAACCAGCACTTTGTTATTTGCAAAGAAAAGGTTCTCGCTAAATCTGTAAATAATCACATGCTTGATTGGATATGCAAAACGGTTTCTCTCCAGATCATAATAAACTTCTTTTCCCGGAATCATTCCACGGAAAGATCTCGGTGGGTTTGTAGCCTTTAAAATTACTGCTACAAAAGATAACAGAATTCCGATCACAACTCCGTAAATCGTACCAAGGAACAGCACACCGATCCCTGCTGCAATAAAAATATAGAATTCGTTTCTGCTTACTTTAAACAAGCGTACTGCAAGATGTGTCTCTACAACATTCATCAGTGCAGAGATTACGATTGCCGTCAATACCGGAACCGGAAGATATTCGATAAATCCGGTTGCACCTATAAGTACAACTGCCATGGTCAGTCCAGCTGTAATGGATACAACCTGTGTCTTTCCTCCATACTGTTCATTCATGGAAGTCCTGGAAATACTTCCATTTACCGGGCAGCATCCAACTGCACCGGCAGCAAGATTTCCTGCGGCACAGGCAAGGATTTCCTGACGGTCATCCAGTTCATATCCGTTTTTGGATGCAAAATTGTTCTCTGACAAAAGTGTCTCTGCCATGATCACAACAGCAACCATAAGCGCTCTTCCCACGGCCTGGGTAAGATTGATCCCTGTAAAATCCGGGAAAATAAGCCGCGGAAGCCCTGGTTGAACTGCCTGCAGGAGAACTACACCATACTGGTTTACATGAAAAACAATTGTCGAGAGAACTCCGGCAATCATAATAACAATTGCCATCGGGAACTTTGGAATCAGTTTTTTGGATACAATCAAGATTACAAGTGCTCCAATTCCCATTCCAAAGGACAACCAGTTTATCTTTGTGATTGCCTGAAAAATGTGTTCTGCAAGTTCTATGAATTCTCCAGTCCCCGCCGGGCTTCCCATCAGTTTCGGAATCTGCATCATAATAATTGTCACTGCAATACCACTGATAAATCCGCCCATAACCGGTGTCGAGATAAAATCAACAATCTTATCTGCATGTAAAAGATAAAACAACAATAACCAGAGTCCTGTAAACAATGCGATCAATGGTACATACTGCAATGCCTGGGCTGATTCTGCCGTCACTCCAAGTGTTGCCAGTGCAGCTCCGACAATTGCCGCCGGTGCCGCATCTACTCCGAAGATAAACTGTTTTGAAGTTGAGAGCATGGCGAATAGCAGGATCGGCAGAACAGATCCATAAAGTCCATACACCGCCGGAACACCTGCGATCTGTGCATACCCCATAGAGATTGGAATTGAGACTGCTGCCATGATAATTCCGCTTAAAATATCTTTTGGCAAATATTCTTTTTTATAATTTTTTAATGTTGAAAATATTTTTACAGACACTTTTATGTCACTTCTTTCTTTTACTTCTTTTTTGCTGTTAATTCTCTACGCTTCCAAATGGTCCGATGTCCAGAGGATTCTTGTTCTGAACTGCGTCTGTCCCATCAGCATCTTCTGATATACCGTAACCTTTTTTATCACCTGCTGTCACTTCTTGAATCTTATCAAGAAAAACTGCTCCGTACTGTTCATATTTCTTAAATCCCATACCGTGTACTTCAAGCAATTCCTCTTTTTCAAATGGAACAAGTACACACATCTCATGTAATGTACGATCTGAAGCGACCATATATGGCGGAATTCCTTTTTTCTTTGCCAAAGAATAACGCACAGAGCGCAATTCTTCGAATAATTCTCGGCTTTTATCTGTAAGATTCCCGAAACTCTCTCCCTTTCTATGAGACGCTTTCTTTCCACTTCCGGACTTCTTCTTTTCTGTAAGTTCTGACTTCTTGCAGCGAAGTTTCAATTCTCTTGATTCCAGCAATTCTTCTGACCGGTCTGTCAGTTTCAGGATCGCATAACGATCTGCGCTCTGTTGAAGGTATCCGTGTTCGAGCAGTGTATAAACTACGTCTTTCAGCCTCTGCTGAGAACATTTACTCTGTCTTCCATAAATGGAAAGTTCATTCATCCCTGCACTTCTGATCTTCGCTGTATTCGCTCCCGCCAGTGTGGAAAGGATCATTGTCATACCGTATCTCTGTCTGGATTCGCGCACACACTCGATCACGTCTGCCGCAATCTCTCCGACATCAAACTCTACGAATTCTTCCAGACAATTGGAACAATTCCCACAATGTTCTTCTGTCTCTTGTCCAAAATAATTCAATATGTATTTTCTAAGACACATGCTTGTCGTACAATAATTACTCATCTTACGCAGCCGGAGAACATCCTGTTCCCGGATCACCCGGAGTTCTTCTTCTGTGTATTCTCCAATCTGCTCTTTACTATCCAGCAGGAGCTGATTGATCATGATATCCTGCGGTGAATAGAAAAGGATACATTCTGCCGGTTCTCCGTCTCGTCCGGCTCTGCCTGCCTCCTGGTAATAATTTTCCATGCTCTGCGGCATATTATAATGAAGTACAAAACGGACATTGGACTTATCTATTCCCATTCCAAATGCATTCGTTGCGATCATAATCTCTGTCCTGTCATAAATGAAATCTTCCTGACTTTCATTTCTTGCCTCTGTCCCCATTCCTGCGTGATATCTTCCGACAGAGAATCCGGCATTCTGCAATTCCAAATAGAGTTCATCTACATTTTTTCTTGTTGCACAGTAAATAATTCCGCTGTCTTCTCTGTGCTGTGTGAGATATTCCTTGATTGCTTCCTTCTTCCCACGCGCTGGTCTTACTTCGAAGTAAAGGTTCTCTCTGTCAAAACCGGATACATTTATATAGGGAGATTCAAGATCAAGTACTTCAAGAATGTCTTCTCTTACTTTCTGTGTTGCTGTTGCTGTAAATGCACTGACGACCGGGCGTCTTGGAAGCTGGCGGATGAATTCTGTGATCTTCACATAACTTGGGCGAAAATCCTGTCCCCACTGGGAAATACAGTGAGCCTCATCGATTGTCACCATGGAAAGTTCTGTATGACATGCAAAGTCCAGAAACCGTGGTGTCAACAAGCGTTCCGGAGCGACATAGATCATCTTATATCTGCCTGCTGCTGCCAGTTCTAATGCTTTTGTAATCTGCCGTTCTGTCAGTGCACTATTAATATACGCTGCATGAACTCCTGCTTCATTCAGTGCCTTCACCTGATCGATCATCAATGAAATCAGCGGTGATACTACGATCGTGATCCCAGACATCAGAAGTGCCGGAACCTGATAACAAAGTGATTTTCCTGCTCCGGTCGGCATGATTGCCAGCACATCTCTTCCATTCAAAATCTGATCTACAATCTCCTCCTGTCCTTTACGGAAAGAATCGTATCCAAAAATTTCTTTTAATATCTGTGTTTTTCTACTGTTGCTTTCCATCTACTGATGCCTTTCACCTGTTGTTAACTTTCACTTCTAAAATCCAAACATTGCATTCAGTCTTTCCAGTCTTTCTTCAAATTCCGGATAAAACTGTGCTTCTTCCTCTGCCTGATAAGGCATTTGATAAAAGTTGCGGAGAACCACAACCGTCAGTACTTTCGCGTTCTGCTCATCAAGTTCTTTCATTCCTTCTTCACAGTTCTTAAGAAATGTATGCCATCTCCACACGAAATCTTCGTATCTCTTCTGATCTGCAATTCCAAGCCACTTCTTAATCTTCACTTTACCACGTTCCTGCTTCTTACACTCATGAACCTGGATAAAATACTTGAATCCATTCTCCTCATAAATACGTCCAAGAGGGAACAAACGACAGATTCCCGGTCTGTATCCATGAATAGAACATCTTCCATCTTTCAAGAACAGACAGGCTTCTTCCTCTCCTGCCATCTTTAAATTAGGAAGTACCATCCCGTCAACTACATTCAATTCCAGATAGTTTGCAAGCAGTGTATCAAAATTCTCTTTTTTTCCGAGTTGCAATCTCCACAGATCCATTGGATCCAATATGATGGAATTTCCCATTCCCTGGCAGCATGCAGAGCAGCCTTCACAATCATGACAGTCCACCTTAACCATATCTCCGGAGGAATACAGACGTCCGTCTGAAATTTCATTAAGATCTACTTCGCGCTTCATTTTTCTATCTCCAATTTCTTCTGAATTTAATCGTGTTCTATTAGTATAATACAGATGGACTGTTGGTTGCAAGAGCTGTGTTGCTGTTCGCGGTTGGTTAACATAATTTACAAATGATACAAAAAAGTTGTTGATAGCACAGGAAACCGCACTATCATCGTGCGCCCCTGCTCATCAACAACTTTTTATTTCACATTATAAATGATTAATCAAACTTAATCCTCGTATCCGTTTGGATTCATGCTCTGCCATCTCCAGGAATCTTCACACATCTTGTTCAGATCTCTCTCAGCTACCCAGTGCAGTTCTTCCTTTGCCTTGGAAGCATCACAGTAACATGTAGCAATGTCTCCTGCACGGCGTGGCTTGATCTGGTAAGGGATCTCTTTTCCACAAGCTTTGGAGAATGCTTTCACCATGTCAAGTACGGAATATCCGTTTCCTGTTCCAAGATTATATACGGAAACTCCTGCTTTCTCTTTCAGTTTTTCTACTGCGCGGACATGTCCCACTGCGAGATCAACTACGTGGATGTAATCGCGGACACCTGTTCCGTCAGGTGTATCATAATCATCTCCAAACACACCGAGGCACTCAAGTTTACCGATTGCAACCTGTGTAATGTATGGAATCAAGTTGTTCGGAATTCCCTTTGGATCTTCTCCGATCAGTCCGCTCTCATGAGCTCCGATTGGATTGAAGTAACGAAGAAGTACGACATTCCACTCCGGATCTGCTGTATGAAGATCTGTCAGGATCTGCTCCAGCATCCATTTTGTCCATCCGTATGGGTTTGTACATGTTCCCTTCGGGCACTCTTCTGTGATCGGAATAAATGCCGGGTCACCATATACTGTTGCAGAAGAACTGAAGATGATATTCTTCACACCGTGATTTCTCATTACATCACAGAGAACTAAAGTTCCGGCAATGTTATTCTCGTAGTATTCGAGTGGTTTAACAACTGATTCACCTACTGCCTTGAGTCCTGCGAAATGAATCACTGACTCGATCTCTTCTTTCTCAAAGATCTCGTTCATTGCTTCTTTGTCGCGGATGTCTGCTTTATAGAACTTCAGATCTTTTCCTGTGATCTGCTTTACTCTGTCTACTGCCTTCTCAGATGCATTGTAAAGGTTATCTGCGATTACAACATCATATCCTGCATTCAAAAGTTCTACACATGTGTGGCTTCCGATAAATCCGGCGCCTCCTGTTACTAAAATTGCCATTTTTAAAATCCTCCTTTGAGCTTTGACTGCTCAGGCTGCTGCCACTCACAGTAACTGTGTTCAGCAGCTTGCTTATCTTTGCTTTGTTGTCTCTGATTATAACACATCCACCACAAAAATCTTTATACGAATAGTTCCTCTTATGGTAAAAATGTTGCATAATCATTATGATTCACAAATTCTGTAACTGACAACACATAATCTAATCCCACAATTTCTGTGGATAAAGACCTTCGTCTTTCAAAGCCTGTACCGCTGCAACTACAACCGGCTTGTCCTCTTTGTATGTAACTCCATACCATTTATCTTCGGATTCAAGCACTCTTACGGTTGCTCTGCCCTCTGCCAGAAGGTCACTGACTACGGATGGCAGGAAGTACTCACATTTCATCGGATTCTCCTTAATACCTTTCTCAAGGAATGCCGGGAATCCTGCTTTGATCTCATCTAAAATACTTCTTGTGAATCCCCACATATTCATGGATACAAGAGTATCTCCGTCAATAGTTGTCCATGTCTCTCCGTCATCTTCTGAGAAAGCGATTCCACCGTCACGCTTCTCGATCTTTGTACGCTCTGTGATTCCAACCAGCTCTTTCGCCTCATTGAGTTCACATACGCCACGAGCAACATGTCCATTGTCTGTAACTGTATTCTTCAGACGATAACCTACCATTGTATAACGGTACTTATCATCATCTTCATGTGTTGTAAGGAATTCATAGATCGTCTCAAATGCATGACGTCCGTAATAATCGTCCGCGTTGATTACTGCAAATGGTCCATCCACCTCATCGATCGCACTTAAAACAGCATGTGCTGTTCCCCAAGGCTTTACACGTCCTTCCGGAACTTCGTAACCTTCCGGGAGATTGTTCAGATCCTGGAATACATACGCTACATCCATGATCTTCTCAATTCTCTTTCCAACAGCTTCTTTAAAATCTGCTTCATTTTCTTTCTTAATAATAAATACGACTTTCTCAAATCCTGCGCGTTTTGCATCAAAGATCGAGAAATCCATAATAATATGTCCTTCCTGATCTACCGGGTCAATCTGCTTCAGCCCGCCATATCTGCTTCCCATTCCTGCTGCCATAATGACCAGAACCGGTTTCTTCATAATGAAATCCTCCAAATATTATTAAATATTATGTTGCCTGATGGCAATTACATTTCTATTGTATGACATATAGCTAAAAAAATCTAGATGAAAATCAAAGAAATACATGCACAAAAATCCATGCATTTCATCCCACTGAGATCATAAAATGCATGGATTTTCCTGACTGTCAGGTTATTTTACTGATGTTATCTCACATTAAATGCGTCATTCCCCGGATATACTGCGCTTGTTCCAAGTTCTTCCTCGATGCGGAGTAACTGATTATATTTCGCTACACGCTCCGAACGGCTCGGCGCTCCGGTCTTGATCTGGCAGGTATTCAGCGCTACTGCAAGATCTGCAATCGTTGTGTCCTCTGTCTCACCGGAGCGGTGGGAAGAAATTGCTGTGTAACCTGCTTTGTGTGCCATCTTGATTGCTTCAAGAGTCTCAGATACAGATCCAATCTGATTCAGTTTGATCAGAATAGAATTTCCGCATCCAAGCTTAATTCCTTTCGCAAGTCTCTCTGTGTTTGTGACAAAAAGATCATCTCCAACCAGCTGAACTTTATCTCCCAGCTCTGCTGTCAGCTTTTTCCAGCCTTCCCAGTCTTCCTCATCAAGTGCATCTTCGATTGAGATGATCGGATATTTCTCTACCAGTTTCTTCCAGTGGTCAATGAGCTGTTCTGAAGTATAGACTGTTCCTGCCTTTGGAAGTTTATACTCTCCAATCGTCCCTGTCTTCCATTCTGAAGATGCCGCATCCATCGCAATCTTGAAGTCTTTTCCAGGCTCATATCCGGCCTTCTTCACAGCTTCAAGAATTGTCTCGATCGCTTCTTCGTCTGATTTCAGTGCCGGGGCAAATCCACCCTCATCACCTACAGATGTTGCAAGTCCTCTGTCTTTCAAGATTCCTGCAAGTGCATGGAATACCTCTGTACACCAGCGGATGCATTCTTTAAAAGACGGCGCTCCCACCGGCATGATCATGAACTCCTGCACATCCAGTCCAGAAGAAAGTGCATGACACCCGCCATTTACAATGTTCATCATTGGAACAGGAAGTCTGTTTCCATTCACTCCTCCAAGGAAACGGTACAGCGGAATCTCAAGTGCATCTGCTGCCGCTCTTGCACATGCGATTGAAACCGCAAGAATTGCATTTGCGCCAAGATTTGATTTATCTTTTGTTCCATCTGCCTGGATCATTGCCTGATCAATTGCATAAGTGTCTCCTGCATCCATTCCAACCAACGCACTGTTGATTGTTGTATTAATATTTTCTACTGCACGGGAAACACCTTTTCCACCGAATTTTGACTTGTCTCCATCACGAAGTTCAAGTGCCTCAAATTCTCCGGTAGAAGCACCACTTGGAGCTGCACCTCTTGCTACAGTTCCATCTACAAGATGCACTTCTGCCTCAACCGTTGGATTTCCGCGTGAGTCGATAATTTCTCTTCCAATTACTTTTTCAATTTCCAGATAATTCATAGTTGTCCATCCTTTCTGAGGACTCCCTCGCCTGTGTTCAGGTATTACAGACAAAGGAGTATACATGATTTATTCACACAGTTAGTTTTCTCTAACCATATGTATTCTATCAAGTTTCTTTGCAAAACGCAATATTTCTACATGATAATGATTCTCATTTTATGGACTTCTATATATTATCTGTATTTGCTATTATTTATATTCTTACTTTTTTATAAATACTCCCTCAGCTTCTCAACCTTCTCCATATCTGTCGCCCAGCTCGTAGCAAATCTGACTACCGTATGTTTTTCATCCGTCTTCTCCCAGAAGCTGACCCTGACATTCTTCTCAAGTTCTTTCAGCTTCTCGTCTTCCATCTCAACAAAGATCTGGTTCGTCGGGGAATCAATATAGAAATCATATCCTTTTTCTTTCAGGATTTCCTTCAATCTCGCAGCTGTTTCGATTGCATTCTTACTGATTTTCATATACAGATCATCTGTAAATAATGTATCAAACTGAACACCAAGGAACCAGCCTTTAGCAAGCAGTGCTCCGTGCTGTTTGATCAGCGTCACAAAATGTCTCGGCGCATTTTCTTTTGTAAATACAACTGCTTCTCCGCAGAAGGCACCGACCTTTGTTCCACCGATGTAAAAAATGTCACAGTATTCTGCAATATCTTCCATTGTCACATCTGTATCTTCTACTGCAAGACCGTATCCAAGACGTGCTCCATCAAGATACAGTGGAATATGGTACTGCTGACAGATATCAGAAAGTTCTGCGAGTTCGCCACGTGTATACAGTGTGCCATACTCTGTTGGGTGAGAGATGTAGACCATCCCCGGGAAAACCATGTGTTCATGATTCCCATCACTATAAAACTGATTCAAATAATCTGCCACATCTTTGGGCTGAATCTTTCCTTCCAGCTGCGGAATGGTCAGTACTTTATGACCGGATGCTTCAATCGCACCCGCCTCGTGTGATGCAACATGACCTGTCTCAGCCGCAATAACGCCTTCATAGCTCTGGAGCACGGAATCAATTACTGTCTGATTTGTCTGTGTTCCTCCCACAAGGAAGTAAATGTCTGCCTCCGGGCATTTACATGCCTGACGGATCTTTTCCTTTGCGGATTCACAATATGAATCATTTCCGTATCCTGTAATTCCTTCTTTATTTACTTCTGCCAGTCTGCGCAGAATTTCCTCATGTGCGCCTTCTGAATAGTCATTTTCAAATGAAATCATTTCTTAGCTTTTCCTTTCTTTCTGAATGTTGCATTTTTATTCACAGTTCTTTTCTCTGGAGATTTCTTGCTCCTTGATTCATTTTTTGTTGTGATCTTCTTAGCAGTTCGTTTGTCAACGGTCTTCTTTTTTCTCACGCTGTATCCAAACGTTCCGATCTTTTTTCCAAGTCCAAGATATTCTCCATGGGAATATGCCAGAAGACCTGTCTTATTGAGTTCGAATTTGCCCTTCTCATCCATATAGGACTCGTCCACCTGAACCGCTTTCACTTCTGCAAGAAACATATGGTGACTTCCAAGTTTCTCAATTTTTGTCACTACACATTCAATATTGACCGGTGCTTCTTCAATGACCGGTGCGTAAGTAAGCTTCTCTGCCTTTTTCGCAGTCAGATGACACTCTTTCCATTTATCCACATCCCGGCCGGAGCGCACACCACAGTAATCAGTCGCATGGGCGAGCTGTTCGGTTGTCAGATTGATCACAAACTCTCCGCTCTCTTCAATCATATGATACGAATATCTTTCCGGTCTTACGGAAATGTATACCATCGCCGGATTTGTACATACAGTTCCTGTCCATGCAACGGTAAAAATGTTCGTATTTCCTTCTTTATCTGCCGTACTTACCATAACTGCCGGAAGCGGGTAGACCATATTACCGGCTTTCCATACCTGTTTCGCCATTTCTCTTTCCTCCTGAAAACCGTCCCCTGTTACGGAGACGGTTCTGACTTTCTATTTAAAAATGTCTTGGGCTTCTTACTGCTGCAGTGCTGATACAAGTGCCGGAACGAGCTGTTTCTTACGTGATACGACACCTTTGAGCATCAGTTTCTGTGCATTATCTTCCAAATCATAAGCTCCGATAATCTTTTCTCTTGCTTCATTACCACTGCAGATCAGTTCAGAAGACTCTGTAATAATATTTGTCAGCATAAAGAAAATCATATCCAGACTGTGATTTTGTCTTGTCTTTTCCATCTCCGGAAGTACTGTTGCCTTAATCTCTTCAAGCTCTTCTTCGCTCATTGAATTTACCTGACCAACACCAAATACCGTATCATTCACTGTAAACTGTTTGAAATCAAGGAAAAGAATCTCTTCTGCTGTCTTTCCTTTCAGGTTACTTCCTGCCTTGAACATTGCCTGCGCAAGCTTCTCTATATTGATCCCTGCAATCTCTGCAAGCTTTTTCGCCGTGCTTTCATCAAGTGGTGTGCAAGTTGGGGAACGGAACATCAATGTATCGGAAATGATTGCGGAACAAAGAAGTCCTGCATTCACCGGATCTATTTCGACACCATTTTCCTCGTACATCTGAGATACAATTGTTGCTGTACATCCAACCGGCTGATTTCTGAAAAATACAGGTCCGATCGTCTCGATACTGCTCAATCTGTGGTGATCAATAATCTCCTGGACATCTGCCTCTTCCACTCCGTCTACTGCCTGGTTCTTCTCATTATGATCGACAAGGATCACCTGTTTCTTGCTGACATTGAGAAGTCTTCGTCTGGAAACAAGACCTAAGAACTTTCCATCTTTATCTACAACAGGGAAGTCGCGGAAACGCTTGCGTGCCATCACTTCTTTCACATCATCTACATAATCATTCTTACGGAATGTTACGAGTTGATCCTTTGTCATGAAAGATCTTACCGGAATACTCTGGCTGATATGCTGCGCTGCCGTAAATGTATCATGCTGTGTCCAGATAACGACAATTTCTTTTGCCTCTGCCTGACGCAGAATATCTTCTGAGATCGGATCATTCTGGCAGACTACCATACAGCTTGCATCCAGATCAACTGCACACTGCTGTGCATCAATTCGATCCCCAATGATAACAAGATCATCTTTCTCGATAAAGCTTGTCATCAACTCTTTGCTTGATGCTGCAACAGTTACTTTTCCTTTATAAAAATAACCATGTTCATTTCCTGTTACAATTTCACCTTCTACTGCCGCTGCAATATTACGGTACTGTGTTCTTGCCTTCGCAAGCATTGTGTTATCATAGACTTCCATATAGGATTTCGCAATATCACCTTTTGTGATCACACCTTCCAGCACACCATTACGTGTGATCGGAATCGTATGAGTATTCATCTCTGACATCTTTTCCCATGCTGTACGGATTGAGAGGCTTCCCTGAATTTCCTGACTTTCTTTTAATTCCACATTTTTAATCTGTTCTCTAAGATCAGAAAGTAATAACGGAACTTTTACGCCAAAGTGTTCCAGTACATATTGTGTCTCCTCGTTAAGCTGCCCTGCACGACGAGGCTCATACGTTTCTCCGGTAATCTTTGTCTTAAGATTTGCATAAGCAATTGCTGTACAAATAGAATCTGTATCCGGATTCTTATGACCTACAACATACACCTTTTTATTCTCAGCCATTTTTTCTATCTCTCCTTCTCAAATTTATCTCTTATTTACTTTTACACTCATATCAATTTATCTCTGTATTCTGTCATCTTACATGAACAGCTTCTTCATTAAGTATTAAACCTGACAATTTACTATTCAATAAGTAGAGTAACATTTTTTTTCTATTAATCCAACCGCATTTTTCATTTTCTTCACGGATTTTGGCTCTTTTGTTGTATTTTTTCTCATACATATGTTATACTTTTGATTAACGAGAAAAAGAAAATGAGGTGCTTTTAATGAGCGAAGAAATGAAAGAATTACAGACAAATGAAGTAACAGAAACAATGGCAGACTATGAAGATCATTTCGATGATGCGAATCCATGGAACAGAGTCCAGGATTATATGGATAAGAAAACTGTTCTTCCTGTTAAAATTGAAGGTGTTGTCAACGGTGGCGTAATTGTAATGGTAGAAGGACTTCGCGGATTCGTTCCGGCTTCTAAGCTGTCCCTTTCCTATATCGAGAATCTGGAAGATTATCTTCTCAAGGATATCGAAGTACAGGTGATTGATGTTGACCAGGCGAATAATCGTCTTGTCCTTTCTGCACGTGAGCTTCTGAAGGAAAAGGAAAAAGCAGCACGTGATGCACAAATTGCAAGTATGAAGGTTGGAACTGTTCTGAAAGGAACTGTAGAAACACTTCAGAACTATGGAGCATTTGTAAAGTTGGAGAACGGACTTTCCGGTCTGGTTCACGTTTCACAGATCTCCCAGAAACGTGTAAAAATGCCTTCTGATGTTCTCACAGTTGGCGATGAAGTTGAAGTGAAAGTCATCGGTATCAAAGATGGCAAGATCAGCCTGAGCATGAAAGCTCTCGAAGAAGACAAAGAGAAGGCTGAAGAGAAAGCTGAAAAGGTTGTGATCCCGAAAGCGGAAGATATCGGAACAAACCTTGGAGATCTCTTTAAAAATATCCAGTTATAGAAATTGGTGCTGTGATCCTGTTCAGATTGATAATCTGTGTAATTGGCAGCATGATACAGAAAAAGTCCCTTTCAGAAGTTTATTTCTTCTGAAGGGACTTTTCTATTTTCATAGTTTCAATAATTCAGCAATATTTATTATGCACAAGCATTCTCTAGAATCTCTTCTAGCGCATTCTTACTGCTGGTGTGACAACGAATCACATCCGCATTGCATCTGCCGGCCTCTTCTACCGCACAGCGAACCATTTTATGGGATACTGTGTTTGTGAAAAGAACAATCAGATCAGGACTTCCAATCTGTTTGCTTAAACTTGCTGACATCTGGGTGAAGATCTTCGCCTTACAGTTAAACTGTTTACAGACTTTCTTATACTGACATACCATTCTGTCATGTCCTCCAATGATTACTACACTCATACTGAACCTCCTGAAATTAAGATCTGATTATCTATTGCTTTACTTATTACTTTCCTGTATGTTTTATGAATTCATTTCCACATATCTTCCTTGTTTGTTAGTTGTGTCTAACCTATGTATTTACTATACTATAACGGAAACGTAATATCAATATTATTTACTGATAATGTTTCTCATTAAAATAAAGAGCTGCCGGGTCCAGCCTTTACAAAAGCTGTTCCCGGCAGTTCCTGCCTTACTTATCTTATTTTATGATGTCTCACTCAACATTACTGTTCACACGATATGCGGCCAGTAACTACTCAAGTTCTGTTCTTTTATTTTCATCCAGCAGATTCTTCATACTTCTAAGGCTTATCATCAATGTAGACGCATTGTGCAAAAGTGCAGATACTGTCGGCTGGACAATTCCTGTCACGCCAAGCAGAATCAGTCCTGAATTGATTCCGACGATATTTCTGTAATTCTTATGTATCCGCTTCATCATGGCATTTGCCAGAAGTTTCAGCGTCACAACTTCACGCAAGTCATCTGCCGCAATCGTGATATCTGCAATCTCTCTTGCAATCTCTGCGCCGTCACTGATCGCAATCCCCGCATCCGCTGCTGAAAGAGCAGGTGAATCGTTGATTCCATCACCGATCATAATTACTTTTCTTCCTTCTGCTTTTTCTTTCTCAACGAAATTCGCTTTATCTTCCGGAAGAACCTCAGCATAATATTCATCAACGCCAACGCGTTTCGCAATTGCCGCCGCTGTACGTTCACTGTCACCTGTCATCATAACAACTTTACGGATACCGGCTTTCTTCAGATCACGAACCATTTCTGTTGCCTCTTCACGAAGTGGGTCTTCAATGCAGATAACTGCAACAAGTTGTTTCTCGATTGCCAGATACAGATGAGAGTATTCTGGTTTTAATGAATCGTATCTATCCTGATATTCGGATGGAATCGTACATCCTTCATCTTCAAAAATGAAATGACTGCTTCCGATCAGAACCTTTTTATCATCAATAGAGGAAGAGATTCCATGTGCCACAACATATTCTACCTTTGAGTGCATTTCTTCATGAGACAAATGCCTTTCTTTCGCTGCATCTACAACGGCCTTTGCCATAGAATGAGGAAAATGTTCTTCCAGACATGCTGCAATACAAAGCAGATCATTTTCTGAGTATTCACTGAAAGCAACAATCTCTTTCACTGTCGGCGTTGCCTTTGTCAATGTTCCTGTCTTATCGAAAACGATTGTATCTGCATCGGCCACGGCCTCTAAGAACTTACCACCCTTTACTGTGATATTGTTCTCGCCTGCCTCACGGATTGCCGAAAGTACAGTGATCGGCATCGCAAGCTTCAATGCACAGGAGAAATCTACCATCAGAACAGACAGTGTCTTCGTAATATTTCTTGTCAGGAGCCAGACTGCACCTGTCCCCAGTAATGTATATGGAACAAGTCTATCTGCAAGATGTTCTGCCTTACCTTCTACAGAAGACTTCAGTTTTTCAGAATCCTCGATCATTGTCACAATCTTTTCAAATCTGGTAGAGCCTGATACCGCTTTGACAAGAACTTCAATCTCACCTTCTTCGAGAACTGTTCCGGCGAAAACAGACTGTCCTACACTTCTTCTTACAGGAAGTGACTCTCCTGTAAGAGATGCCTGATTGACCATTCCTTCACCAGTAACTACTTCCCCATCAAACGGGATCACATTTCCCATACGGATCACAACATGGTCTCCCGGCTCAATATCTGATGATTTTACAAGAATCTCCTGTTCATTTCTCTTCAGCCACACTTTATTGACATTCAGTGACATACTGCGCGCAAGATCTCCGACAGACTTTTTATGCGTCCATTCTTCTATGATCTCACCAATTCCAAGCAGGAACATGACAGATCCAGCTGTAGCATAATCTCTACGGAATACGGAAACGCTGATTGCTGTAGCATCCAGGACAGGAACCTCTATCTTACCATGCATCAGGCAACGGATTCCGTGCCAGATATATTTCACTGATTTTACAGATGTAATCACTGCACGGATCGGCATTGGAAGGAATAACTTACTTCCATAATGAAGAACTGTCTTCATGACCAGCTTTTCCTGATAAACAGCATTCAGCTCTCTTCCAGAACCTGCAGCAACATGTTCCGGAAGAATTGCATTTTCATAAGAAAACTGCTTCAATAAATTCAAGACCTCTTCCTTATCTCCAACATAACAGATCACAGCATCTGCGGTGCGTTCATATACTTTTACATCTGTTACATTCTTCTGATTGGAGAGAAACCAGGATAGAGTATCCGCCTCCGTATATGTCATCCTTTTCTGGACAACATGGATACGAAGGCGGCCATTGATCTCATGCTTTACAATAAATTTCATAGAGATTTAAACTTCTTCCTCTTTGAAATCCTGCGCACCTGTATTCTCTTCCTGAGTTTCTGTCTCTTCTGCTTCTTCTGCTTCGTAGACAGCCTCAGCCTCTTTTGCTGCACGTGACTCATTGATCTGCTGAGCCTCTGCAAGGATATCTTCTGCATTCTCCTGAACAGTTGTTGCTGTCTTCATCACACAGTCTTTTGCTCTTAAAACTGCTGCTGTACAGTTTGTGTAAACTTTCTTTGCATCATCACTTGCAAGAATTTTCACTCCCGCTGTTCCGAAAAGAACACCTCCTGCAAAGATTCCTGCTTTTTTCAATTTAAATATATCCCACATTGTATAAAACCTCCTAAAATTTTTATACATCATATCAACTCACTATGCGGATAGTCAATTCTAACTGCATTTGTCGATAAATTTTATCGTTTATTATCCGGTAATTTAATTGATGTTACTTTTTGATCTTTTACATAACCGCAATGTTTCAGTCCTTCGCGGATCACCTTGTTCCATCCTGTTTCTGTGAGTTTAAAAATCGTATCATCATCCAGCATGATGATACATCCCCCATCTTCCGGACAATCCTGCGCACAATCAACTTTATACATATTTTTTCTGTTGATTGCTCCGATTTCTTCTAATGCATTGATCATTCTGTAAACAGTTGCCACACCGATCTTTTCATCTGCCTGGGATGCCTTATAAAAGATTTCTTTACAGCTTGAGCATTCATTTTCTAAAATAATATCAATCAACATTTTACGCTGTTTTGTGATCCGGCACCCGTTTTCTTTTAGTTTTTCAATAATCTGTTCTTTCTTACTCACGGTACACCTCCTGCTTCCTGGTTTTCGCTGTATCAGTTGCTTTGCCATCTCTCACAGAGTTTTACTCTTATGAGATAGAAGTGACCTCATACCCTGCTTTTTTTACTGCATTTTTCAAATCTGTCAGATCAATTTCTCTGTCGTAGGAAACTTCTGCACTATTGTCCTTTAAATTCACTTTTGCAGTAATACCGTCCAATCCATTCAATGCATTTGTTACGGTATTCGCACAATGCTCGCAGTGCATTCCTGAAATCTTCAACGTTTTTCTGCCAATCACCGGACCGTCTAAAAACTTTGTTTTTGCTTTCTTGTTGCTTCCTGAACCGCCTCCGCAACAAGGACCTTCTCCTTTAAAATGTTTGATTGATCCTTTCAGAGCCAACCCAAGCAAGATGATTACAATTAATATAATGATAATATCTGCCATTTTGTGATCCCTCTTTTAGTCTTCTTTCTCTTCTCTGTTTTCTCGCCATTTCTTGATCCACAGATAAATCTGATAGATGGATACACCAACAAGGTAAATCAAAAGAAATGCACCAAATGCGTAAAACATAGAACCTGTTGAATTTCCCATTCTAATCACCTTTTACTTTTTCTTTGTATATTGAGATTTTCCAGCTGCCGCACTGCATCCGCCGCAGCTTCCACAGTTGCCACTGCATCCGGCGCATCCGACATGTTTCCCTTCTTTATGGTTCTTATATCCTTTATAAATGAGAAAAATACAATATCCGATAATTAAAGTTATTATTACAATATTTGCTATCATTGTCATCAACACCTCTTTTTTCTCTTATTATAACAGAGAGCCGGATACATTTCCTGCATCCAGCTCTATTTTTCAAGAACGCTTTCACGTTCTTGTTTCTCTCATATTACGCTGCCTGCACAGAACGTTTTGAGTATACTTTCTGATCTTTGTACGGATCTGGTCTGAAGAGCATGAACAGAAGGAAGATCAATAAGATAAATCCTACTGCTGTACCTACGCCAAATGCTCCGCCTGTTACGAAAGATCCTACCTGGTATACGATCAGGCAAACAACATAAGCAAATACATTCTGGAACAGGATTGCAAACCAGAACCATTTTCTGGACTGCATCTGCTGTGCCATTGTAGCGATTGCTGCAAGACAAGGTGAGTCAAGCAGGTTGAACAGAAGGAATGTAAATGCTGCAATTGTTGACGGGAACCAGGAAGCAACTCCCTGCGCTACTGTCACTGCGTCTTCTGTATCTCCGGACACATTTGCAAGAACTCCCATTGTAGAAACGATTGCTTCTTTCGCTGTAAATCCTGAGATAGATGCTGCTACAGGCTGCCACTCACCAAATCCAAGTGGTGCGAACAGTGGAGCGATCACTCCGCCGATTGCTGCCATCAAGCTGTCTGCGCTGTCTTCTACAAGTCCAAATCCATCTGCTGTAAATCCGAATCCTCCAAGGAACCACATTACTACGCATGCAAGGAACAGGATTGTTCCGGCTTTGATGATGAATCCTTTCAGTCTCTCCCAAACATGAAGGAGAACTGTCTTAGCCTGTGGAATATGGTACTGTGGAAGCTCCATTACGAACGGAGCCGGTTTTCCTGAGAAAGGTTTTGTCTTCTTCAGGATGATTGCAGAAACAAGTACTGCAACGATTCCTACAAAGTACATCAATGGTGCAATGAAGGAGCTCTCCTGATATCCTGCTACTTCACCGGCAATAACTCCACCCATCATAGCAATAACCGGAAGTTTTGCTCCACATGGGATAAATGTTGCTGTCATGATTGTAAGACGTCTGTCGTTGTCCTGCTCAATTGTCTTAGAAGCCATGATTCCAGGGATTCCACATCCTGAAGAAATCAGAAGCGGAATAAAGCTCTTGCCTGAAAGTCCGAAATGTCTGAACACACGGTCCATGACGAATGCGATACGTACCATGTATCCACAGTCTTCAAGAATAGACAGGAAAAGGAACAGGATTGCCATCTGTGGAACGAATCCAAGTACTGCTCCAAGTCCGCCGATGATACCATCCACTACAAGTCCGTTGATCAGATCACTTGCTCCCACATTTGTAAGGAATCCTCCAACTGCCTCCTGAATGGCTCCAACGAATGTATCATTTGTCCAGTCTGTTACAAATGTACCTACTGTTGTGACAGATATGTAATATACAAGCCACATAACTGCAATGAAAATCGGAATACCGAGGATACGGTTTGTAACGATACGGTCAATTTTATCCGATGTTGTCAGTTTTTCTTTTGCTTTTTTAACAGTAGTTCCTACAATTTTCTGAATAAACTGATAACGTCCGTCAGTTACAATACTTTCCATATCGTCATCATGTTTCTTTTCCAGTTTTGTTCTTTCATCTTCAACAACTGCTTTTGCTGCACCTGAAAGTTTTACCTGCTCTACAACTTTGCTGTCATTTTCAAGGAACTTTACAGCGTACCATCTTTTTTTATCTTCTGTAATTGTATCAGGAAGGATTTCCTTTACGCTTTCTACAGCAGCTTCTATATCTTTTGCAAAGATCTCACCAGGAAGTTTTACTTCTTTCTGCTTCGCAACTTTGATTGCTTCATCGATCAGTTCATTCAGACCTTTCTGCTTCAATGCTGAAATCTCAACGATTGGGCATCCGATCAGCATGGAAAGACGTTTTACATCAATCTTAATACCTCTCTTAGCGAGAAGATCGCACATGTTCAATGCGATTACAACCGGTACTCCTGTCTCAACCAGCTGTGTTGTAAGATACAGGTTACGTTCGATGTTAGTTGCGTCAACAAGGTCAACGATTACATCCGGGTTCTCATTCAGAACATAATCACGGCTGACAACCTCCTCAAGTGTATATGGAGAAAGGGAATAAATTCCCGGAAGGTCAGTTACTGTAACGTCTTCCTTTTTGTATTTCTTATTCTTGATCTTACCTTCTTTTTTCTCTACCGTTACTCCCGGCCAGTTTCCAACATACTGGTTCGCTCCTGTAAGAGCATTAAACAGTGTTGTCTTACCGCAGTTCGGGTTTCCTGCAAGTGCAATTGTGATTGCCATTACTCTCTTTGCCTCCTTAAATTCTAGAATCTCTCATCAGGTTTTTTGTATCTGTAGGCTTATTTAACCTCTACACACTGTGCATCTGCCTTTCTGACAGTAAGCTCGTATCCACGAACTGTAATTTCAACCGGATCACCAAGTGGTGCAACTTTTCTGATAAAAAGTTCACTTCCTTTTGTTATTCCCATATCCATAATACGGCGTTTGTAAGCACTGTCTCCTTCGATTTTTGTAACTACAACAGTAGTTCCTACTTTTGCATCACCTAAAGTCATAACACATACTCCTTTCTTAATTTACTCATCACTTTTTCAGCGTCTCAATCAGATCATGATATGGCGCGCCATATCAGCATTTACTGCTACTCTCGAATCTTTAATATTAACAATAACGTTACCGCCAATTGCAGATAGCACGATCACTTCTGCTCCGGGCACAAATCCAAGATTCGCAAGAAAACGCTTTGTCTCATCATTTCCGCTTACTCTCTTAATTGTATTGGTTTCGCCAATGTTGGCCATTGTAAGTGGCATAATCTCACGCTTCTTTCTTAAATGATATTAGAATCCATTCTCATTTGATATAGATTATTAAAAACAGTTGAGATTGATAATTTTTTTCATTTTCTCTTCCGCTCGTAAGTTAGTATATGCTAATCTCTATTAGTTGTCAATGACTAATTTGCAGTTTTTCTATTTTTTTCTGTTCAACGACTTTCCAAATCTATGTTGAATTTGTCTGGCAAATTATTTGCTGTGAGGAATAAATTATGATATACTAAGCAAAGACATGAAATTTCACTGTAAATAGTGATACAGATAAATTATAATTTATTATATAGAGGAGGCCATTACCTATGCATGTAAATGAATCATCTGAAAATTATCTGGAGACAATCCTCATGTTAAGCAAAAAGCTTCCTGTCGTACGTGCCGTCGACATTGCAACAGAGCTTAACTTTAAGAAATCAAGTGTCAGTGTGGCAATGAAAAAGCTCAGAGAAAGCGAACACATTATTGTATCTCGTGAGGGCTATATTACATTAACAGAATCCGGACAGGCGATTGCTGACATGATATATGAGCGTCACACTCTTCTCTCTTCCTGGCTTGAGAGACTCGGAGTTGATCCACAGATTGCCGCTGATGATGCTTGTCGTATGGAGCATGTGATCAGTGAGGAAAGTTTCAATGCAATTAAGAAGCATATTGTTTCTCATTCTTAAAACGAAAAAGCACTAACAGAAGAGTGATATCTCTTCTGTTAGTGCTTTTTTCTTACTTTTACTTATCGTTATAATGATACCTACATGGTAAATACACAAGCGGAGTTGGTGGGATTCGAACCCACGTGCCCCGGAGGGCTAACGCATTTCGAGTGCGCCCCGTTATGACCACTTCGATACAACTCCTTCTCTTGCATCTGCCAAAGCAGACGCAAGAATAATTATAGCATTTTCCTCTGAAAAATCAAGGGAGAATTTGCTTATAGTTTTTCTCTTTCTTTCATAATCCAGTCAATCACCTGTTCCAATCCTTCTCCCGTTTTTGCACTAACCGGAAGAACAACTGCATTTGGATTTAATTTCAAGATACGTTCCTTAGCAAGTTCAAAATCAAAATCAAAATACTCCAGAGTATCTATTTTATTGATCAGCACTAGATCACTTACCTGAAACATCAACGGATATTTCAGTGGTTTATCGTCCCCCTCAGGCACACTAAGAAGCATCACATTCTTATGTGCCCCAGTATCGAACTCTGCCGGACAGACAAGATTCCCGATATTTTCAAGAATTAACAGATCAAGGTTCTCTGTATCATATTCAAGCAGTGCGCGCGATACCATATCCGCATCAATATGACACAATCCGCAATTATGGATCTGAATGGATTCCACGCCTGTCAGATCTGCGACTCTCTGTGCATCTAGACTTGTCTCGATATCTACATCCATCTCACCAATTCTCAGCTGATTTTTTATTCTGTTGATCAATGCACTTAATAATGTTGTTTTTCCACTCCCCGGTCCGGACATGACATTTAAGAATAGTGTCCCCTGGGCACTCATTTTCTCGCGGATTGCCTTTGAAGTAGCATCATTATCCGCAAATACACTTTCTTTTATCTCAATCACTCTGACGTTTCCCATGTTTTTATTCCCTTCTTTTATATATTATGCATTCACTTCCTGTATCTTTTCCAACAGATAATCAGCCAATTCCTTCATACCCTCTCCTGTCTTTGCAGAGATGTAAAAAATCTTAATCTGTGGATTCAATCTTCTTGCACATGCTTCAACATAGTCTTTTCGGAAATCAAAAACAGGTAATGCATCGATTTTGTTTATCACTAACACATCAGATACTTCATACATCAACGGATATTTTGCCGGTTTATCGTCTCCTTCCGGAACTGAAAGAATTGTCAGATTAAAGTTTGCGCCTGTATCAAACTCTGCCGGGCAAACAAGATTTCCAATATTCTCAAGTACAACAAAATCCAGCTCATCTCTGTCAAATGCTCTTATTCCTTGCCGTGTCATATCTGCATCTAAATGACACATTCCTCCTGTATGCAGCTGAATCGATGGAATTCCCGCCTCGATCAGTGTATTCGCATCTACATCAGAATCAATGTCTGCCTCCATCACACCCCACTTGATTTTCCCTTCAAAATACGGTTTCAATGCCAGAAGCGTGCTTGTCTTTCCACTTCCCGGACTGGACATCAAATTCATCAGACACGTTTTCTGTGCCTTTAATTCCTGACGTAACACCTGTGCATCTGCATTGTTATCTTCAAGAATTGTTTCTTTTAATTCTATTACTTTTGCTTTTTCCATGCGTTCTCCCCTCGGTGTCGAACACCGCTATTATTTTCTTTTCATTATAACAAAAAGAAATAATTTTGTACATTTGTTTAGTCACTCATAAATTTTATCGTTACAAATATAATAAATACGTATATAATAGATATGATATCAAAAACAGGCTCTTCCTTCTTATCTATATTACTTTCTAAGGGGGACTCTCATGAACCACAATACACTCGTAATTGAAATCAAATCTACACTTGATAAACTTATTGCTGCCAGAACTAGTCTTGGTTATGATTACATTGTGTATGGATTACTCTTGATAAACGAGGATCAGACTCGTGTATCCAATATTACCAAAGCTTTGTACATCGATATTGCTGCCCATTATGAGACAAGCTGGTCTTGTGTAGAAAAAAACATCCGCAACACGGTCAATGCAATCTGGACTTCGGAAAATAAAACTATTCTTGAAATGATTTTCAACAGAACCTATATGGACAGAAAACCAACGAATAAAGAATTTTTTGAATATTTATACGATTTTATTTTCTTATCACAAGAAACCGTCCCGACCCAATCAGAAGAAAATGTATCTTCCATCCTCTGCCCTGTCTGTAACAATAAATGTCAGGTACTCGAAAGCATGCTTTCTTTTGTGGCAAAACGACTTCAACCTGAACCTGACTGCACGCATGTATGAAATATAATAATCAATCTGTTTTTCAAAAAGGACCTCCCTTCAATCATCGGGAAGCCCTTTTTATATCTGAAATAATTATAATTTTTTACATTTCTTATAGTGTCTTTTTCATCTTTTTTGTGGTATAATCGTTAGTTGTAACTAACGTATACTATTCATTTCTAATATGTGTGAGTTTTATCTATCCTTTTTTCAAACAAGGGAGCCTGAAATAAGATAAACTCAATTCTCACACAAGACAGGAGGCTGACTATGTTTTTATCCTTAACCAATATCAAAAAATCTTTTGGACAAGGCGACAGTCGTGTAGAAGTCTTAAAAGGCATTGATCTATTGATTAAAAAGGGAGAATTCTGTGTTCTTCTTGGACCTTCCGGCTCGGGAAAATCAACTTTATTGAATATCATCGGTGGCATTGACCGTGCGGACAGTGGTCAGATCATAATTGAAGACGAGCTGATGGAAAAAATGACTGCAAAACGTCTTAGTCAATACCGAAGAAAACATCTTGGATATGTTTTCCAGATGTATAATCTGATTCCCAATCTTACTGTGCGCGAAAATATTGAAGTCGGTGCTTACTTAAGTGATCACGCGTTAGATGTAGATGAACTTCTTGATACCCTCGGTCTTTCTGCACATCAGAAGAAGCTGCCGAATCAGCTCTCTGGTGGCCAGCAACAGCGTACTGCCATTGGCAGGGCGATTGTAAAGAATCCGGATATTCTGCTCTGTGATGAGCCAACCGGTGCGCTTGATTATAAAACGTCGAAAGAAATACTGAAGCTGATTGAAACAGTCAATCAAAAGTACGGTAATACAGTTGTAATGGTAACACACAATGATGCGATTAAGGATATGGCAGACCATGTTGTCCGAATTCGTGACGGTATGGTACGAAAGAATTACCTGAATGACCACAAAGTCACTGCCCAGGATCTTGACTGGTAAAGGAGGCAACAGACAATGAAAAATCCATTAAACAAACGTCTCCCCAGAGAATTCCGGAAAGACTTTGGTAAATATCTTGTCATTTTCCTTCTTCTTGTAATAACCATTGGTTTTGTCTCCGGATTCCTTGTTGCCGATGGCAGCATGATCAAAGCTTATAATGAAGGGGTTGACAAATATAATACAGAAAACGGACATTTCCGCACTTCTGAAAAAATGAATGATGCACAAATTCAGTCTATAGAAGAAAATGGTATTCATATCTATGACAATTTCTATCTGGAACAAGATTTAACAAATGACAGTACGATGCGTATCTTTGAAAGCCGGGATCAAGTGAATCTTGCCTGCCTCATGGAAGGAGAATTTCCAAAAGCGGCAAATGAAATCGCCATCGATCGTATGTATGCTGACAACAATAAGATTTCCATCGGAGACACACTGAAAAGTGATACACAGAGTTGGAAAGTTACCGGATTCATTGCTCTTCCGGATTACAGCTGTCTTTTTCAGAACAACAACGATTCCATGTTTGATTCTGTCAAATTCGGAATTGGAGTTGTAACGTCCGAAGCATTTGAATCACTAGATTCTCCACTTGTAAAATACTGCTATGCGTGGAAATACAATGATGAACCTACGACAGAGAAAGAAGAAAAAGAAGTATCTGATGATCTGATGAAAGCGATCAACAAGGAGGTTTCTCTGGAAGAATTTGTTCCGCGTTATCTTAACCAGGCAATCACATTTACCCGGGATGACATGGGAAGCGACCGCGCAATGATGATCGTATTTCTTTATATCGTAATTGCGATCATGGCTTTTGTCTTTGGCATTACGATCAGCAACACCATTGCAAAAGAGGCAAATATCATCGGAACTCTTCTTGCCAGCGGTTACACCAGAAATGAACTGATCCGACATTATATGGCCATGCCTATCCTTGTCACGCTAATTGGTGCTTTCATTGGAAATATTCTCGGCTATACGATCATGAAAGATGTCTGCGCCGGCATGTATTACGGAAGCTACAGTCTTCCAACATATGTAACCGTCTGGAACGCAGAAGCATTTCTGCTTACCACGATCATTCCAATCTTGCTAATGCTTCTCGTCAATTACACAGTACTTCACAGAAAATTATCACTTTCTCCTTTGAAGTTTCTCCGCAGAGACTTAAAAAGAAGACAACAGAAGCATACATTATCACTGAGCAAAAGAATTCCATTTTTCAGTCGCTTCCGACTACGTGTGATTTTCCAGAATATCAGCAATTACCTTCTGCTGTTCCTCGGAATCTTATTTGCAAACCTTCTGTTGATGTTCGGTCTGCTCTTCCCTGCTGTACTCGATCATTATCAGACTGTTCTAAAAGATAATCTGCTTTGTAACTACCAGTACATTTTGCAGATACCGATCAATGCTATGGATGAAGATCATAAACTGGAGAGCCTTGTAAATATGCTCTATTTTCAGCATGAAGTAGAAACTGATAATCCTGATGCCGAGAAATTCAGTGCTTATTCACTGAAAACAACCGATAAGGAATATAAGGAAGAAGAAATCCTTCTCTATGGACTTGCAGACAACAGCCGCTATCTTCCAATTGATTTTCAGGAAACTGTATCTGACAAAGATGTTTCAAAAAAAGAGGTCGCTTCTGATGCGACTCCTGCATACATCTCTTCTGCTTATGCAGATAAATATCTTCTGGATATCGGTGATGAAATCACTTTAAAGGAATCTTATGAAGATGATACATACACGTTTTCTATTGAAGGAATCTACGATTATGAAGGTGGTCTGACCGTTTTTCTTCCACAAGAACAGCTTAATAGACTGTTTGATCTTGGTTCCGATTATTTCAGTGGTTATCTCTCTGATAGTGAAATAACAGATATTGACCAGAAATACATCGGTTCAGTGATTGACCTTGACAGTCTGTCTAAGATTTCCAGACAGCTAAATGTTTCGATGGGAAGCATGATGTATCTGTTAGACGGATTTTCAATCGTGCTCTTTATGATTCTGATCTATCTTTTGTCAAAGATCATTATCGAAAAGAATGCACAGTCAATCTCTATGACAAAAATACTTGGATACTCTGACCGGGAGATCAGCAGTCTGTATCTGCTGTCTACAACCATTATGGTCGTGATCTTCCTGCTTCTGAGTTTTCCGATTGAAACAGTTCTTATGAAAGCGCTCTTCCGTGGAATTATGATCAGCAGTATTTCCGGTTGGATTCCGTTGTATATTGATCCGATCCTGTATGTAAAAATGTTCCTACTAGGATTCGGAACTTACCTGCTTGTTGCATTGATCGAATACCGCCGGATCAAGAAAGTTCCTATGGATCAGGCATTAAAAAATATTGAATAATCGTGATTGTACCTGTATCTGCTGCCTGCAAACGTTACTGTTCACACGATGTGCGACCAGCAACGCATCTCGCCATTTTAAATCGCCTTTGGTGATGGGGCGAGATGCATTCAAGCCAAAACATGCATCCTCCGTGTCAATCAGCAAAGTGATTGACACGGGAGTGAACAATAACCTGCAAACTTCTAAGTTAGGCATAACAGTGCAGGTACCATTTGAAAGGAGGATTTCTCGTGAAAAGAAAAATATTGCAAAAATTAGTTCCCGGTCTGTGCGCCAGTCTTGTCCTGGTTTCTGCCACAAGTCTGACCGGATGCTCAACTGACACCAAAACAGCTACTACTGCTTCAGATGCTGACAAATCAGAAACGGTATATGTAAAAGCTGATGCAAGCGGAACGATACATGAGATCAAAGTCCAGACAGACTTGAAAAATAACGGAACATCAAAGGAAATCAAAGACTTCTCAACTCTGAAAGACATAAAAAATACGAAAGGAAATGAGTCCTTCACCCAGTCCTCTGACGGAACGATCACCTGGGAAAACAAAGGGGAGGACATTCATTATGAAGGTACTTCTACAGAAGAACTTCCTGTGAATGTAAAAATCAGTTACACACTGGATGGAAAATCTATACAACCGGAAGATCTCTCCGGAAAAAGCGGCAAACTTGGAATTCGTTTTGATTATAAAAATACTACCGAAGAAAATGTAACCATAAATGGTGAAGAGATGACTTCTTCGGTTCCATTCGCAGTGATCTCCGCCATGATTCTTCCGGAAGATACTGCTTCTAATATCCAGGTGACGAATGGTAAAATATTTACCATGAATGACCAGAGCGTCGTTGTCGGTTATGCCTGCCCGGGACTTAAGGACAGTCTGAAGCTTACTGATTATGAACCTACAGAAGATATCTCTATCCCAGAATCCGTGGAAGTAACTGCAGATGTAACAGATTTTGAGATGGACTTTACTGCGACTGTGGTCTCCTCCGGTCTGTTTGAAGATCTGGAAGAGGATTCCTTTGACGATATGGAGGATGCAGCTGACAGCCTGCAGGAACTCGGAGATGCATCCGGCAAACTTGCTGACGGAGCAGCGCAGCTGCTGGGCGGCACTTCTACTTATCAAAGTTATCTTGGGCAATATGTAGACGGTGTCTCACAACTTGCCGAAGGATCAGACGCTTTAGATAACGGTGTAACCGCACTTAATGAAAATTCCGGAAAGCTGGTTTCAGGTGCTTCTTCTCTTCAAAATGGTCTTGAACAGCTGAATTCTGCTCTCTCTGGCCAGATAAGCACGGATTCTGGTTCTCTTCCGTCTGCTGAGACACTTTCAGCACTTCAAGAACAGATTAAATCACTCAGCCAACAGCTGGATTCTGTTGACTCCTCTCTTGCAGAGGCAAAATCTTCTTTCGCATCCGTCAACTGGGATACTCTGAAATCTTCTATCACAGAGGACGCAAAAGAACAGTCCCAAACCGCTGCGACAGATGCTGTCCAGTCTGCGATTAATCAGATTGTTTCTGAAACTGCATCCGATTCTGAATTATCAGAAGAATCTAAAAATGCTGTCAACGATAAGATGTCACAATTAAAGAATGAAATAAATGATACGATTGCATCTGCAATTGATCAGAACCTTGATCTTTCCTCTTCCACCACAGATATCGATCAGCTGAAATCTGCCACGGAAGGAACATTAAACAGCCTGACAGAGCTGATTGCTTCCTGCCATACTACGCTTGACCAGATGTCTTCCGGTGCCGGTTCCTTTGCTGAGGCAATGCAGAGTCTTTCTTCTCTCAGTGAGACATTAAAGACTTTGCAGAACTCACTTTCAGCTTTATCTGCCGGCAGTTTACAGCTCACTCAGGGACTTACCTCTTTCCAACAGGGAATCAGTCAATTGTCTGAAGGCAGCTCAGCGCTATCTCAAGGAGCTACTAAACTGGGCACAGCCGGGAAAGAGCTAAAAGAAGGATACACAACCCTTGCCGAAGGAATCTCTTCTCTCTCTGAAGGACTTACTCTCTTTGATAAAGAAGGAATCCAGGAACTTGAAAAACTAGGCGGGGATGATCTGAAGAATCTCTCCAAAAGAATGAAAGCTGTCAAAGAAGCGGACGCCGAATACGATAATTATGGCGGTAAATTGGAAGAACAGACCGGGGAAGTACGGTTTATTATTGAGACAGATGGGATTGATTAAGAAGATTGACGCTTGACAGTCTCCGGAAGGTTCGCTATAATGATAGACGTAAAATTTGAGTGGACTTTTCCGGATTCGGTCATCTTTTTGCCACACAGCTATCTTGTGATAGTCGTGTGGCTTTTTTTGTTGCCCGTATCTCGGAAGTGTTGGCAGAATAGAGGACTATATCAATATGGAAAATGATTTTTTATCTCTTATCAAGACGCGCCGCAGCGTACGGCCTATCAAGCGGAACCTGTATCTGCTGAGGCTCTAAACGCTGTACTGGAAGCAGGGACTTACGCCCCTACCGGCGGCGGACGTCAATCCTCCACCATTATTGCAATTACAGACCCCAAATACCGGCAGGAAATCGCCAAGTTAAACGCAGAAATGATGGGGAGCAGCACAGACCCCTACTATGGCACGCCTGTCGTGGTTTTGATTTTGGCAGATGGCTCCGCAAGTACCTTTTGTGGAGGACGGAAGCTGCCGGAAACCTTGCGCGGCGTCGGGGCGATTGCATTGGGTTATCCAGCCCAGGAAGCCGGTCAACCCGCAGCACGCAAACAAAACTATATTGTTCGGATTTAATGTCCTGCTGTCCGGCGCAATTTTTTTGTGCCGGATACTTTGTAGAGAGGAGGGAAAGTATGCAGACCAACAATAAAATGGCGGTCGCTCCTATTGGAAAGCTCATCTGGCAAATGTCGATACCGCCGCTGATCTCCATGTTCCTGCAATATTCCTATAATTTGATAGACAGTGCGTTTGTGGCGCAGTTGAGTGAGAATGCACTAACGGCTGTTTCTCTGTCGTTTCCCATTACAACACTTATGAATGCGGCGTCTATCTGGATCGGCGTCGGTGTGAATGTACTGATTGCAGGGTATCTTGGACAGAAAAAGCAGGATGATGCAAATACAACCGTCACACATGGATTGTTACTGGCCTTTGGAATTGGTGCTTTGCTCAATCTTCTGGCATTACTGATTATGAAACCCTATTTTCGGGCGTTTACCAGTAATGAAGAAATCTATCAGTTGAGCATTGCCTATTTGAGCGTGTGTTCGTTCATGCAAATTCCCAATATGGTGCATATCGCCATCCAGAAGATGATACAGGCCACCGGGAATATGGTTGCTCCCATGTGTTTTCAGATTGCGGGAGTGATTGTTAATTTTGTATTCGATCCCATCTTGATTTTTGGTATTGGTGTTTTTCCGGATATGGGCATCCGCGGCGCTGCAGTGGCTACTGTTGCGGGCTATTCATTATCCATGATTTTGGCATTTGCCTTGCTGCTGGGCAAAAAGCAGAAAGTGCAGGTAAAAATCAAGGGCTTTCATTTGCAAAAGCAGATGATCCGCCGTATTTTTGCCTTTGGCCTGCCATCTTTTATTATGAACGCCCTCAGTTCGTTTATGGTGACGTTCATCAATCTGTTCCTGGTGGCATATTCCGATACGGCGATTGCTTTCTTCGGCGCATACTTTAAGGTGCAGCAGTTGATCGTTATGACGGTAAACGGCTTGATCCAGGGCTGTTTGCCTGTCATGCGGTTTAACTACGGCGCAGGCAACAGCGAAAGGCTGCATTCCGCTTTCCGATACGGAACCGCTTTGGTCACTGGTATGATGATACTGGGGACATTGGCCGTCATCCTTTTTCCAGCACAGATTTTGGAATTGTTTACGGCGTCGGAAACCATGCGCTCCTTTGGGATATCCGCTATGCGGATTATGGCGGCAAGCTATCTGTTTTGCGGTCTCTCTACTATGATTTCCACCTATTTTCAGGCTACGGAAAAAGTAGGTTCCAGCATGGCAATCCAATTATGCAGGCAGATGCTTTTCCTTGTTCCCGCCGTATGGTGTCTGGACAAATTGTTCCATCTGAACGGAATCTGGCTTGCATTTCCGGTTGCTGAAACTGCCACTTTGCTCGTTGCTCTTGTGATGATGGCATGGCATCGCCGCAAAAATATCTCATAACGTGTTCCAAGGAGGAAAAATGATGAACGACACTTTCATGAAAGAGAAACCGGTATTACCGCTGATTTTATCCATGTCATTGCCTATGGTGTTATCCATGCTAGTTAATTCTCTCTATAACATTGTGGACAGTTTTTTCGTCGCGCAGATCAGCGAGGAGGCTATGACGGCATTATCATTGGTTTACCCGGTTCAAAATTTTATCAATGCTGCCGGAATTGGATTTGGCGTTGGGATCAATGCAGTGATCGCCTTATATCTGGGCGCGGGGGATCACAGAAAAGCGGATCAGGCAGCCACGCAGGGACTTGTGCTTGCCGTGATTCATGGCGTTGTTATGACAGTCTGCTGTATTACGATCATGCCGGTTTTCCTGCGGATGTTCACTTCATCCGAAGCGGTCATTGAACTTGGCGTCCGCTATTCTGTCGTTGCGTTCGCCTTTACACTCATTGTTACCGTCAGCATGACGTTTGAGAAATTGTTCCAGGCAGTAGGAAACATGAAAACGACCATGATAAGCCTGATGTGCGGGTGCATCACAAACATTGTCTTAGATCCCGTTCTGATTTTTGGCTATGGCCCATTCCCGGAAATGGGAATCGAAGGCGCTGCGCTGGCGACCGGCATCGGACAGGCTCTGACGCTGACGATTTACCTTGTAGTCTATCTTGCGCGACCAATTCGCGTGCATATCCGCAGGCAGTACATTCTCCCCAGCAAAAAGATGGTAATAAAGCTGTACTCCATTGGCATTCCCGCAACCCTGAATCTCGCGCTTCCGTCTCTTTTGATTTCGGCGCTCAATGCGATTTTGGCGGCATATTCCGAAGTGTATATTCTGGTTTTGGGAATCTATTACAAATTGCAGACATTTGTCTATCTTCCAGCGAATGGCATTGTGCAGGGGATGCGCCCCCTGATCGGCTATAACTACGGCGCGGGGGAACACCAACGGGTCAGCCAGATCTTTAAGATCGTTTTGTGCATGAGTGGTATCATTATGGTGTTTGGGACAGTAATATGTCTGCTGATCCCCGGACAGTTAATGGGGCTGTTTACCCACACAGAAGCGACGATTCAGGCCGGGGAAACCGCCTTACGCATCATCGGGGCCGGGTTTATCGTCTCGGCGGTTTCTGTTACATCTTCCGGCGCATTGGAGGGACTTGGGAAAGGAACTCCCTCCTTACTGATTTCCCTTTGCCGGTATGTAATGGTCATCATCCCGGCTGCGTTTTTACTCAGCAGGTTTTTCGGAGCGGTTGGCGTCTGGAATGCGTTTTGGATCACGGAAGCGATTACTGCGATCATTTCCCTTGTCATTTACCGCAAGGCAATCACAGGCCCGTGACGGCGGCCCGAAAGCCATGAACACCGTCCTTACTCCACCTCCTGCATCTGCGAGACGATACACGCCAGCCGGTCAACAGCCTGTTCGTTCAGGTCAGCAAGATATGTCCAGAGTTTTCCCGACAGAAGCAGTGCATTGTACTGGCCGGGCCGGTGTTCTTGCAGAAACGCCTTGTGCATCCGGCCCCACCGCCCAATAGGGCGGCTTTCCTCCGGCAGCTTCAGATCGGGGATGTAGTAGTCTCCCACCAGCGTGTAGCTGATGCCGTTTTGATGGATTTTCTTTGGTAAATGCTCCATGTTCGACCTCCTGTATTCAGTTTTTTCAGAATCCAGTTGATCGTGTCCCTGTTCATGATAAATTCAAGGCAACCGAACTCTTCACGAACAAGTATGGCATATCTTTAATCATTCTCTGAACAGTGCTTCTCGATTGGATCGGAAGATCGGTTCCAAACCCGGTTGATGATTTGCTGCATTTTCGTATGCGGTACGGATTTTACTTACATACTTTACTTTTCTTGAAAAAGTACTATACTTATTTATGGTTTAAATCAGTTCTATTATGAAAGACTTTACAAGAATACGGAGATAATTTTATGACCATCAGTATACTTCTCATGAAACAAATTGCACAACTTTTTCTTATGATCTTTATGGGATACTTAATTGTAAAAACAGGTATTGTCGAGGATACCGACAGTAAGGTATTATCCAAAATCATCCTCTATCTGGTCATCCCTTGTGTAATTATAAACGCTTTTCAAGTTGATTATACTTCTGACACTGTGAGAGGATTGCTACTGGCTTTTATAGCATCTGTTTTCACACAGATTGTCCTTCTTATTGTTGTCTCTGTTTTAGGGAAACTTTTTCATTTAAACGAAGTAGAAATTGCCTCTATCTATTACTCTAATTCTGGTAATCTGATCGTACCAATCGTAACTTTTATCTTGGGAAAAGAGTGGGTATTATATGGATGTGTATTCATGAGCGTGCAACTCATTTTTATATGGACTCACTGTAAAAAAATTATCAGCCAAGAGGCTTCTTATGACTGGAAAAAGATTGTCCTCAATATAAATATGATTTCTATTTTTATTGGAATCCTGCTTTTCTTTACAAAAATCCATTTACCGGAAATCATAAATGATTCGATAAGTTCTGTCGGTAATATGATTGGACCAGCAAGCATGATCGTAACAGGTATGCTTTTCGCTGGTATGGATCTGAAACAGATTTTTACAAATAAGAAAGTATATTTTATCTCTATTCTCCGGTTAATCGTATTACCCGTATTTGCACTGATTCTGATTAAGTTGAGCCATCTCGCTGCTTTTTCAGCAGATGGAGATAAAATCATGCTCATTGTATTTCTTGCAATCATTACTCCATCCGCCTCAACTGTAACCCAGATGTGTCAAGTATACGGAAATGATTCTCAATATGCCAGTGCGATCAATGTTGTTACAACACTGTTTTCTATTGTAACTATGCCACTTTTAGTGATGTTCTTTATTTAAGAAATCCTTCCGTTCTCCATCTCATATACCACATCTGTCACATTCATTGTGGATACTCTGTGAGATACCAGAACAACCATTTTCTTCTTGGCGGATTCTTTCAATGATTTTAAGATAATTCCCCTCATTTAAAGAGTCTAGGTTCGTTGTAGGCTCATCGATAAAATTGGGTAGCCTTCCCTTATCCCTTGTAAACACTGGCTTTAACGAGAAACACATCCGTGTATTGTGTTCCTTTTCTTGTGTCAAAGGTCTACCCCCTCTTCTTTCAGTGCAGCCTGCAACTGTTTTTCGTAGGTCACCTGACCGCATCTTCTCATTCCGTCGATGATTCTTAAACATACATTTTTCTGTTTCAATTTTCGTATCATGTATATTTCTTCAAACGAGCTGCCAACTATATATTCATAAGTACCTTCCAGTTTTTCAACTGGCAAGCCACCATTACTCATCTCGTAAAAACACAATAAAGTATTCAACGTTTCTATCGAAATTTTGGATAGATATTCCCGTAATACCATTGCATTCTTTTGTATTTCAACTAAGTTATCCCACTCTAAGGTAACATTTTCTCTCGCTTTCTCTTTTTCACAATAGTATTTAACCAGTGAAGCATACTCTTTCAACTCATCTTCTGTAATCGTTCCAAATATTTGTTCACATCCAATATTCATTGAAAACAGTCTATTTTTCTTGATCAAATCTACAGCGTCTGAAAATTCCTTACTTCCGAGGTGATATTCCTGCTTAATTTGATTTTTGGTCTCTGTAAATTTCTCTGTTTTCCACTCTTCATAATTCGGAAGTTTCTTGGAAATATCCTGTATATCCGTTCTTGATAAACTCTTTGTACAAGTTCCCAGTGAATATTCAGCGATACTCTTATCCAAAAAATAAATCAATTCATCAAATTTCCTCATCACATCTTTGAACTCTGTTTCCAGCAGTTCAATACTTATATGAGAAATTTTATTTTTGATCATGTGAGGTTGTTCTTCTTTATTCAATTCATATTTAAAGGCATCACCCTCTTCATCAAAATAATAAAAACTGATGATATCTTCTATATTGTCAAAATATGAAGGAATTCTTTTATCAATATCTTTATTATCACACGCCGTTTTATATAGTTCTTCAATATTATGGGTATGTAATTTCTTTTTTCTCTCAGTCAGGATTTCATCGGAATAATTTATTCCCTTCTTTTTCTCTATTTCCCATAACATTTTAATAACGATTTTCAGAGACAACTCGATACTATGTCTCGCATTATAAACAATCGGATATACTAATAAATCTTCAACCTCCTGTCCGTCTTTCAATGACTCTGTCAGAATCTCAACGGTACGTTTGAATCCATTTTTTATATCTTCATCTGTCGTTCCACCGTTGTCACCAACACATGCAATAATCCCATCCTCTTCATGAAATTCAAATGGATTATCCATCCTCTTTCTACTCCCTTCTTACAAAGATAGTTTTATTCAACTAACTGTTTATAAGTATAGCATAAACCAGACTTTATTGCATCTTTATTATCACATTTTTGCATGTATATTTTTATATTTCAACCACAACAACCGGGAGAGTTTTTCCCGGCTGTTGCAGACTATTTTCTAATTTCAATTACAGATTTTTCTACATTTTGCTTAATGTATGCCTATATCTAAATAATATCCCACCTTTCGTATACTCTGAATAATCTTTGCAGCCTCCGGTTCTGTCTTTTCCAGTTTTTTGCGGAGTCTGCGTACAAAACACCAGATCATGTTGGCAGAGTCATCTCCATATGGTTCTTTCCATAACTGTTCAAAGATAATCTCATGGGTAACTACCTGTCTGGAGGCATCTGCCAACAGATACAGGAATGCCTTTTCTCGCTCATTTAGGGTTGCAAGCTCATGCTTCCCCCAGTAAACAGTATGATAACGGCAGTCAATTAGAAGTTTTCCTTTCCTTATGATCTCCTGCTTTTCTCTTTTTCTTCCAGTGTTCCATGTGATATCGGAACGTCTGAGTAATGCATACAGGTACGTGTTGATCAAGCTGACCGAAGGATGTGGAAATACCAGGTCTGCACCCCATTCGATATACTTTTTTACCGCCTGAATCCCCGGTATCACTACAATAATCGGAGCCCTGCTGTACTGCCGGACTTCCCAAATCAGCCTGCCCAGCTTTCCGTTATCATTTCTCACAAGCATCAATACTGCGTCATAGACCGCTATGGTATGGAATTTTTCAAACACATCCAGATTAACGGTCGTACATTCCCACTCATTTTTTAACCCTTCACAAAGTTGACTCCACTTATCTACCTCATCCGCAGCAATCAATACTTTTTTCATTTGTATCCCTTTTCTTATGTTACTTCATTTTTAAAGCAGAAAAGGCAGTGAAATCTCTCCACCGCCTTTCCTGTTTTTGATTTAATTCGTTAATTTCATTTCTTCGTTTAACGTATTCTCTTCCTTCATCTTCCGTACCAATTCTTGAATCTTTTTATAAGATTCTTCGCTGATTGTATGTTCCATCCGGCATGCATCGTGATTTGCAGTTTCCGGAGATACTCCTATCAGTTCTAAGAATTCTTCCAAAAGCAAATGCCTTGCATAAACCTTTTTAGCAATCTTTTTCCCTTCCGCCGTCAGTTCAACATAGCCATGTTCATCTTTTATTACGTATCCTTCTGCCACCAATCCACGTATCGCAACTGAAACACTTGCTTTGGAATAGTTCAGATAATTACAAAGCAGAAAATTACGGACATATCCTTTCTGACGTTTCAAGATGTACATCGCTTCCAGATAATCTTCTCTGGATTTTCCAAGTTTCATCTACTACCTTCTCCCCTTTCGGAAAGTATTTCTTCTCCATTCCTGCTGTTAAGAAATTCTGCCGTTCTCCATTTCATATACCACATCTGCCACATTCATTGTGGATACTCTGTGGGATACCAGGACAACTGTTTTCTTCTCAGCCGATTCTTTCAATGATTTTAAGATAATTCCCTCATTTAAAGAGTCGAGGTTCGATGTAGGCTCATCGAGTAGAATGAGGGGGCATTCATGGAGAAATGCTCTTGCAATTCCGATTCTCTGTTTTTCACCACCGGACAGCGTATCACCCAGTTCTCCGACTTCTGTATCATATCCTTTCGGAAGTGTCATAATGAAATCATGGATAGATGCTTTCTTTGCGGCTTCCATAATCTCTTCTCTGGATGCTCCCGGTTTTGCGATGGCGATATTGTTTGCAATCGAATCATGGAACAGGTGCGTTTCCTGTGTCACATAACTTTCCATATCTCTCAGATGTTTGGTCGGAATCTTGCGGACATCTGTACCGTCTACCGATACGCTTCCATCCTGCACATCCCAGAACCGCATCAACAGTTTTAAGAGTGTAGATTTTCCGGAACCACTCGCACCATGAATCCCTGTGATTTTACCCGGCTGTAATTTCAGTGAATAGTTATCTAAAATAACTTCTTCACCGTAAGCAAATGTTACGTTCTCTGCCTCTGCTCCTGTAAATCCATGTTCTTTGCTCTCTGCACCGGAAGTTTCCACGTCACCCGGAATTTCTTCCACAAGCGGTGTCTCTTCCAGAAGTGAAAGAACACGCTCACCACTTGCCAGTGTCTGGTTCAGGTTATTGGAAAGGCTTGATAATGCTACTACCGGTCCGAAAGAACCCATCATTGCGATGGTACAGGTTAAGATTCCCTCGAATCCCATCTCACCCTTTGCATACAGCCAGATGGTCAGTGCCAGCATTCCAAAAGATGCAAGCAGGATAACCATGTTCGTAAATGAACGCTGTGAGCCTTCCATTTTGCTTAATGACTCCTGCATTCCTGCAAGATTTTTGGAACGCTCAGACATCTGCTCTTTTCTCTTTTCACCCTGTCCGTACTGGATGGTCTCGTCCAGTCCACGTAAAGAGTCCAGAACAAAACTGTTCAGTTCTCCGAAGTTTGTCCGAAATTCCATTCCCTTCTGGCTACCACGTTTTCCATTCCACATCGGGATGGCAACACCGACAATCAGATAAGCTGCCAGTGCAAGCAATCCTGCCAGCCAGTGATATCTTCCGATAAAAATCACCATAATGATCGAGGTCAGCGTTGCAATCGCAATCGGGGAAATAGTATGTGCATAGAACACTTCCAGTAATTCAATATCCGTTGTAATAATAGAGATCAGATTTCCCTTGTCCCGTCCTTCCAGTTTTGCCGGGCAGAGCTTTCTCAATGCCGCAAACACTTTATGACGGATGATTGCCAACAGTTTAAATGCGATAAAATGATTACAATACTGCTCCATATAATGCAGGATCCCACGAAGCACTGCAATTACGATCATCACTGTGATAATGGTTTTCACCGGGGTAAATACCAGCCACATATTGTCCACCGGAACCGTCATTCCGGCTGCCCCTGTCAGAAGTCCATGCACGATAACCTGTCCTGCCAGTATTGTCAGGAAGATCGCACACAAGTAACCTAATGTTCCAAGGATGATTGCTGCCAGCATGATATGGAGCAGGGGTTTTACCAGACCAATCAGACTTCCCATGATCTGGATGGCACTTCTTCTTTTGGTGTCAGGCACCATTAAATTTTTATTAACTTTTTCACTCATTATGCCACTCCTCCTTTTCCATAGTTTTCCAGTGCCATCTGGCTTTCATACAGATGTCTGTACGCACCATTCTGGCTCATCAGTTCTTCATGCTTTCCGCTTTCTTTGATTTCTCCATCTTTTAAGAAATAAATCTTGTCGGACTTCACAACATTTGCCAGTCTGTGGGAAATCAGAAGCACCGTCTTTGTTTTTGCCAGTTCGTGAATCACATTCATGATCAGTTCTTCACTTTCCACATCGATATTGGATGCAGCTTCATCGAAAATATAAACCGCACTGTCTGTCCGAAGCAACGCTCTGGCAATCACCAGTCTCTGACACTGACCGCCGGACAGGTTACTTGCTTTTTCCAGCAACTGCGTCTGTAATCCATCCTGTGTCTGTAAGAAACCTAAGAGATTGACTTTCTGAAGGACTGTTTCCATCTCTTCTTTCGTTGCGTCCGGCTTTGCCATCTTCAGATTTTCTTCTACTGTACCTTTGAACAGGTAGCTGTTATGGC
>ERZ827037.362-NODE-362-length-60284-cov-15.397217_pt1 | contig 60284 bp, 49 predicted proteins | sample MGYA00519924_ERZ827037 | MGnify/ENA primary metagenome ERZ827037 (study PRJEB31778, sample SAMEA3449250) | human gut metagenome | biome: human gut; feature: human-associated habitat; material: faeces | place: United Kingdom | collected 2010/2012 ... | reverse complement strand
ACAACACCCTTCGTCATGATTGCAAAGAATACCCGGATCAGCTTACATCCAACGGCTATCATTGCCTGTCGGCCTTTCAGTGGATTCTTTATCCGTTTTCTGTAATAATCATAGATCGATCTGAATTCTTTATTGCTCTGTATCAATGGTAATACTACCTGATATATGATTTTTCGCAGTTTCTTCCGACCACGCTTGCTGATCGTTGTACGACCTTTGTGTTTTCCAGAGCTGTTCTCTACCAGTTCAAATCCAGCATACTTCTGGATCTGTTTCGGTTTTTTAAAGCGACTGATATCCCCGACCTCTGATATGAAACCAGCTACAGTTACTAATCCGACACCATCAACTGACAGCATCTTTTCTGCATTTGGTATCTGCATGATCAGTTCTTCCATCACAGATGTAACCATTTCCAGTTGTTGCTTCTTTACCTTATAATCTTCCAGCAACATCTGAATCTCCATGACTGCACCCTGACCTCCTGATTTTCCAACACTATCATGCGCAGCATCTACCAGGGTCTTTGCCCTATTAAAACTGGCGCCTTTGCCACGCACTTTATGTTCTCTCCATATCTTTATAATGTTATCTACACCCAGTGCTGTCACCATAGTCGGTAATGGTACTTCCTCAAGGATCATCATTCCTGTTGTTGTATCAAATTTCTTGTATACAGTAAGATATTCTGGAAAATATATCTTCAGCCATCTCTGTATCCTGTTGGATGCTGCATTCAGCTCCTTCATGATGCGATCTCGGCTGGATGTCACTTCTCTGATCTCTGCATAGATTCCTTCCGGCACATATGGAAAACTGTACCTTCCATCGATTACAAGCTTTGCAATCGTCTTTGGATCTTTCAGATCTGTTTTCTTTGGGCTGTTGTCATCCAGTTCCTTTGCTTTCTTAACAGATGCAGGATTCACGAATGCCAGTTTCATCCCATGATCTTTTACAAACTGATAAAAGGTATACCAGTAATGACCTGTAGGTTCACATCCTATCATTGCTTCATTTTTTCCATGCTTTATGCATATTTGTGTAACCCAGTCATAAAAGCTGTTGAACCCATTGATATCAGTTGAAAATCTGAATACTTTTCTTGTCAGCTCTCTTCCCCGGTAATCGAATGCTCTGACATAGTGTTCAGAACTTCCGATATCAACTCCGAGTACTAAAGTTGATTCTGTGACTTGTTCAATCTTTTGATTCTGTGTATAATTCATTATAAGGACCTCCGATAATTAAGATGTTTTTCATCCGCCAAGATGATATCTTAATTATACTGTGAGGTTCTTCTTTCGTCTATTGACATTATTTATGAATTACAGGAATGCTTAATATATATTTATTTGAAATAATATAATGATGAAAATTTGAGATAAATATAGTTATTTAGATATGCTTTATGATTTTTCTATCTTTTGACTCCTGTTTTTCAGGATTTTCTGACCCGGATATAACAGAAAGTTCCACAAAAGAAGTCTCACAACTCTGAGTTGTTTCGATATAGAATTCACGGACACGGCGAAGTCTGTAATAGCAGTTTGCTTTTGAAATGCTATTCTGACTGCACAATGTTTCAACTTTCATTCATGCTGGACGTGATTTACATTCATGGATCTGCCTGGCCCATTGTTGGAGTCGAACTTATGAAGTGACTAAACTGGTTTGAGTTTTTATGTGATTATTTCCTGTCCAAGTACAAAAAGTTCAGTGCTTAACTTTTTTAACTTTTTATATTTTGTGTAAGATAATGATAGCAGAGTAATTTTAATAAAAAAAGGTACGTGCTATTGTGCGTTTACATTTATGTTGTTTAGATCCTTAATTTATAATGAAATTTGTGAGAAATTGGGACTAACTTCTATAATTAGTATAAACTAAACCGTGTTTAAAATTGCATTATAGATTAATTAAATGAGATATAGAAAAGTGTAAAAAGAAGAGGAGATAAAAGAATATGAGGGATGAACAGAACAATGAAGGAATTGTTCAATATGGTAAATGCATAGATGATAAAGTTTTTAAAGTTGAAATGAGAGAAGTAAAAAATATTGGTGGCGAAAATATCATAAAGATGGTAGCTAAAGATGGGGTAGAATATCAAGATGAGAAGATATTAATGAATATAGATAGATGGGCTGAAAAGAATTTACTGCTATTTACTGAATTTGATAGGTTTTTAGAAGATAAATATAAATTAAAAGAGGGAGTAAGTTTTAAAAAACATTATGAGAATATTCCAGAAAATAAATTTAGTGATAAGATTTCTAAAAATTGCTATAGGATTTTGAGAGTTATTAGAAATAGCATTCAGCATAATATAGGCAGTGTGAATTATAATTATAAAATGATAAATATAAATTATTGCTATAACAATATATTATATAAATTGCAAATTAGCAAAAATGGAATGACTAGTTTATATACATTAATTATGAATATTATGGAAGAAAAAATTATGGATATACCTGAAAAGTATAGAACATGTGGACATTATGAGGCAATTTTAAATACACAATATTTTGATGTAATTGATGAAATAAGTGAATTTTCAGATGACATAGGTAGTAAAAGAGAATTTGATAAGGCTGAAGGACTTAAGTTACGAGCAGAAACGAGATATGTTATTGAAAAACCAGAGATTTATTTCGAAGATGATACAACTATTGTCTTTAAGCATATTGAATTTAATAACACAGATAATGAAGAAGATGAGCAGTATTATTTTTCGTCAGATTATATATATAAAAATTATATATTATCGCAGGAAATTGGAAAGATAACAAAAGGGAAAGGAAACACATTTTTGGAAAGAAAAAAAAGTGCAACTATAAGTTTTGAAAAAACATGTTTACAGAATAAGTGGAAAATGCCAAATTTATAATGTTCTAGTTGTCAAAACAAAAATATTGAAGATAACGAAAAACAGCGTGGTTATAAAAAGATAAGCAGTAAACGATTTATCTTAGGGTGTTGCTAGAATAATAGAATGCTAGTATTTTACTCCATTTTTCTAGCAAACATCTTTTGCACTTCTTCATTCCACAGTGCTAGTTTTTCTAATTCTTTCTGGGCAGTTCTTGCATTTGACCGTTTTTCCAATAAGAAATTTAAATATTTATAAACGTTCAGATCATATGATTTTGCCATCTCGATTATTGTGAAACAGAGAAAACTTAAGTGCCCTGAGACATTAAGAAATCAGTCTGCAAAGTAAATTGGGTCTAATTAAGGTCCCGGGACATTAAGAAATCATATCTGTTAAATCAGGAAAAGTATCTGCGAGTATTTCTGGAAAATGGGTAAACGCACAATAGCACGTACCTGGACAAACAAAGGATCATATCATGTACATTTTGAGAAATCACAAACACATAAATACAAAATGATACACTTGACAATAAAGTGTATCATTTTGTATAATTAGAAAGAGAAGGGAGGTGGTAAAAATGGAAATAGTTGATCTCATTGTGAAAAGACTACATGAAACGATTGAAAATGGTAAACTTGGATTGGATTATACTTTTGATTGTGATCGTGAAAAGAATGAAAGTTTTGAAAGAGCGTATAATTTAGGAACTCCCAAAAAAACAGAAATTCTTTTAAAACTTGAAAGAGAACATTATGTAAAAAGTGAAGAAAGTAAGAATGAAGAACATGTAAATGATACAGTGCATATTTTCAAAATCAAAGAAAGATTGATGCCAAAATATGATGAATTGGCAGATTATAAATTAGTATGTATTTATATAAAAGTCACATGGCCGGAAGGAAAAGAACCGATGTTCATTATGTCATTTCATGAAGATGAATAGATATAGAAATGGTAACGGTGTAAAATCAATTAAAATATAGGATAAATCATAAAATATAGGATAATTAAGGAAATTTGCATATTGGTATTGAAATTGTAATTAAACAATTTCAATACTAATATGATGATAAATAGAGATGAACAAACAATGCGAATAATGAAGGAGAATAGAATGATTATGGGAAGAAATGAACTTTTATGCAGTAAGTGTCGTAGAAGAGTTTCATATAAGATTTTCAAACACCCAGCTAAAGTAAAGATTAAAGATATGGAACTTGAGTACGAAGAATATTATGGAATTTGTGATAATTGTAAATCTGAGTTATTTGTTCCAGGAGTTACTGATCAAAACGAGGAAAGAATAGAGGAATTATATAGAAAGAGAAAAAATTTAATTACAATTCCAGAAATTAATAAAATTTTAAATAAATATAATGTGGAGAAACGTCCATTATCGAAATTATTAGGAATGGGAGAATTAACAATTACTAGATATCTAGATGGTCAGTTGCCATCAAAAAAATATTCTGACTATCTATATGAAATTTTGAATGATGAACAAAAAATGAAAAATATTGTTGAAAAGAATCATGATCTTGTTTCAGATAAAACAATATATAAAATTAATAATGCAATAGAAAAATGTGAAGAAGAAAAGAAATGTGAAACACCAGCTGAAAAAATAGCACTTTATATAATTGATTCAAATCGAGAGATAACCAATTTATTTTTACAAAAGATTTTATATTATATAAAAGCAATTGGAAAATTACTTGTCAAACACCCAATTATAACAGATGAATGTGAAGCATGGAGATTTGGACCAGTATTTCCAACTATATATGAAAAATATAAGAGTTTTGGAAAACAAGAAATTGCTCTCGATTTACCTGATGATTACACAAAAAAATTACTTACCAAAGAAGAAAAACAGGTTACAGATTTTGTTCTTAATACATTTGGAATATATAATGTATGGTTTTTAAAAGATTTAACGCATGCGGAAGAACCATGGATAAGTGCGAGAAATGGAATTGCGGAAGGAGAAGCAAGTAATAATCTTATAGATGATAATCTTATAGATAATTATTTTGAAGAAGTAAATAAGAAATATAATTTAAGAGAAGCAGAAGGAATTGATAACTATATCCATGATATGAGAGAAAAAATGTTATAGCGAAGGATAAATTAAAGCAATAGAGTGAATAAAATTAATTGGTAAGAGAAGTCATTGTATCAATATTTCATTTAGGTATTGATACAATGACTTATAGAAGTTGTTAAATTTACAATCAAGATAAATTTTGTATAGGTCTTAAATATTTATAAAAAGGTTTCAGATTTAAATCTGGATCAAGAACTTCCATAAGATGTAAATATGTATCTACATAATAAGTAACAGAATGATCAGATTCCATTCGTTGAATTTGACTTTTGGAGATATTACATAGTTCGCTTAATTGTTCCTGAGTGTATCCTTTTTTTGTGCGTTGTTGATTTATTGCTTTACCATTTAAAAGATATGTAAATTCTTTCATAAATATGCCTCCTCATTTTTATGGTTTTATAAGATTTACAGATGATTATTTTCATTAAACGAAAAAAATGAAAATGATTATTTATATACAAATATTGAAAAATCATGAATGAAAAATTATGAACTCATCATACAGGAAAATGATTTTGGAATCAACATCATCAATGACACTTGTGTCATTGTTTTTTTATGGGCTTTAGCCTGCTGAATGGAATGGAGTTTTTCGCAGCTCCGAAAAATGGAATTCCATTCAGCATTTAACCACCCGCTATGCGGGTGCGCGTCGATTGTTATACAAAAAAATTACCTTTCGGTTTACAATAAAGTTGTTCAGGCTATATCGTAGAAAGGAAAGGTAATTTATGGCGAAGAAAGAATATTCACTCGTACATACGAAATGGATGTGCAAATATCATATCGTCTTCACATCAAAGTATAGACGAAAAGTAATTTACAATCAATACAAAGCGGATATAAGAGATATTATTAAGCAATTGTGTAGCTATAAAGGTGTCGAAATTATAGAGGGACATCTAATGCCAGATCATATACATATGCTAGTAAGTATTCCGCCCAAAATTAGTGTATCTTCATTTATGGGATATTAAAAAGGGAAAAGTGCACTTATGATATTCGATAGGCACGCAAATTTAAAGTATAGATTTGGAAATCGTCATTTCTGGGCAGAAGGATATTATGTAAGCACAGTAGGATTAAATGAGGCTACAATAAAAAAATATATTCAAGAGCAAGAAAAACATGACATTGCAATGGATAAGTTAAGTGTAAAAGAATATGAAGACCCTTTTAAGGGGTAATGCCAAGTAGTAACAATACCCCTTAAGGGGTAGCGACGAGTCAAGAGCAATATGGCTTGAACGGAGCTGTTGGAAGGCTGTGTTAACAGAATTTCAATAGCTAAAAGAGAAAGCCAGCGCCTTGAGACGCTGGTCTAGTAGTCATAAGGGTTTATAGCCCTAGAGCAAACCACCCGTTGGACGGGTGGTCCTGATTAATTTTATAATGCGAATAATTAAGGTCCCGTAGACATTAAGAAATCAGTCTACAAAATAAATTGCAACATTAAGACTGAATTATTCAAAAAATCCAAATAAATTAAATAATGATTTAACGTATAGAGCGAAATTAGTTAGAAAGTCATATCAAAAATGGATATGGATTTTTATTGTCGTAGTATACTGTTTATGATCTCTCAAAGATCTTAAGAATAAAAGAAGGATGTTATTGAAATTTTATAACATTCTTTTTTTACATAAAATTTTGGCACTGTTTTTGTGAAAATGGAATAAAAAATATAAAAAATAAAAAAATATTGATAATTTTTCTGCAATAGCATAAAATAGAAAATAATAGAAGGCGTATGGAGGAAGATTATGAGTCAAACAATTGTTAGGTTACAAGGATTGGAATTAAGAAATATAAAGAATGTTGAATTTGGAAAAATTGAAATGCCTAATAGTTATCAAAATGAGAGAAGATATAATAATTCAGAGATATTAGGGCTATATGGACAAAATGGTTCAGGAAAAACAGCTGTTATTGATACAATGTATTTTTTACAAAAATTTATGACCGGAGAAAGTATAGAAAAAAAATTAACAGATTACATTAATATGAAGAAAGAAAGTGCAGAATTAAAAGCATCATTTATTATTTTTGAAGACAATATTATGTATGATGTAGATTATAATATTTGTATTGGACGAGAAAAAGATAATTTCGCAGTTATTGAAAAAGAAAGTTTGAGCTGTTCAAAAATTATTGAAGATAAAAAAATAAATAATAAAATAATATTTATGGAATTTAAAAGAGACAATAGAGAAGATATTTTTACACCGAAAAAGAGATTAGAAGAATTATTAGATGAGAATAAAGAAGATAAAACGGATTTGATAGTAGCAAAAAAAATGGCAGAAAAATCAAATTGTTCTTATATATTTGGAGCAAATAGCAGGGAAATCTTTTTTAAGAAATATGATGGAAAATTTCAGCAATATTCTTTTATTATAAAAAGATTATTTGAATTTGCGGTGAAGGATTTATTTGTAATTAATAATGTACATTCAGGTGTGATTTCAGCAAACATTGTTTTACCAATGGCTTTTAGAATTGATAGTGAAAATAATGGGGTAAAAGGAGATTTGCCAGTATCTCTTTTAGAAACGACTATCTTGGATAATGAAGATTTAAAAATATTAAGAAATATCATTGAAGAAATTAATACAGTTTTGTATACAATTATTCCAGGATTAAGAATTGAAATTAAAGAATATGGCAGCCAGTTAATGGATAATGGAGAAGAAGGATATAAAATTGAACTTATGTCATCAAGAGAAGGGATGCCGTCATTTCCAATTAGAATGGAATCAGAGGGAATTATAAAAATAATTTCAATCTTAAATGCATTAATTCAAGCGTTTAGTGATCCTTCTATTTGTCTTGCAATAGACGAATTAGATGCAGGAATATTCGAATATATATTAGGAGAATTGCTGCAAATATTTGATGAGAGTGCAAAGGGCCAATTGATTTTTACATCACATAATCTTAGAGCATTAGAAATGTTGGAAAAAGAAAGTATAATGTTTTCAACAACCAATTCCTCAAACCAATATATTCATATGAAAAATATAAAACAATCAAACAATCTGAGAGATGTTTATTTAAGAAGCATAACACTTGGAGGACAGAAAGAAGAAATTTATAAAGAAACCAGTAGCTTGAAGATAGCAAGGGCATTTCGAAAAGCAGGTAGGTGTGTAAAAAATAATGAATGAGAAAAAAGTAATATTATTTATAGTAGAAGGTCCGAGTGATCGAGCAGCATTAGGAACTATTATGGAAGAGTATTTTAATAGTGAAGATATTAAATTTTTGATAGTTCACGGGGATATAACAATTAAAAATTATATTACGAAAGATAATGCTATTATCAAGGTAAATGAACAAATAAAGGAAAAATTAAAGGAATTAAAGAAAAAATATAATTATAGTAAGACAGATTATATTAAGATAATTCATTTGATTGATACGGATGGGGTTTATATATCAGATGATAAAGTAATGCAAAAAGAAGGAGAAGATAGCAGTAAATCTAAAGTTTTATATTATGAAGATCATATAGAAGCAGAGAATGTGAATGGAATAAGAAAAAGAAATGCAAAGAAAGCAGAAGTCTTATTTAAATTAAGAACAACAAAGAATATTGATGGGATTCAATACCGTGTTTACTATAATTCATGTAATTTAGAACATGTATTATACAATGAATTGAAAGATTTTACAGATGATCAAAAATTAAAAATGTCAGATGATTTTGCTGAGAAATATGAAGGAAAATCAGACGAATTTATTCAATTTATTTCAGATGAAGTTGCAGTAGAAGGATCGTATAAAGAAACGTGGGAATATATAGAAAAGGATTTAAATTCATTAAATAGACATAGCAATATGAATTTAATCTTTCAAAAAGAATGAGTAAGAACTGAATAATAAAATATCAGCATCAGAAGTTCTTAAACGGATAAAGACGGAGAATACTATAATAGACGAAAGATAAAGAATTGTGTATAATAAGTATTATTTAGAAGTAACAAAGTACTAAAAAATGTCAAGAATAACAAAAAAGTACTAATTTTTGCATAAATGGGAGGGAAGATCATGGGCAGATATCTAAACAGTTCAACTTCATATGTCTTATACAAAGGACAAACAGAACAGCCATACTTTGTAGATAAATCACAAATGCTATCAGAATTATTTCCATTTTTAGATTCAGGTAATACCCATATATGCATTACACGTCCAAGACGTTTTGGAAAGACAGTCATGGCCAATATGATCACTGCTTTTTTAGGAAAAAAACAGGATTCAGATTCAATTTTTAAATCATTAAAAATATCACAGAATGATTTGTATAATAAATACAGGAATCAATATAATGTAATATCAATAGATTTCAGCAAGATGCCAAGAGATTGCGATTCATATACAGACTATATAGACAGGATCGAAACAAATCTGATCAGAGATTTAAGAAAAGAATATCCACAGATCGAAATTTATGAAGATGATTCGGCAGCAGATGTATTAGAGACGATATTCGAAGAATGTGACCAGCAAAGATTTGTTTTTGTACTGGATGAATGGGATTTTATTTTTCATAAGGATTTTGTTACAGAAGAAAATAAAAAGCAGTATGTGCTATTTTTAAGTAACCTTTTGAAGGATCGTTCATATGTACAATTGACTTATATGACAGGAATTCTTCCGATTTCTAAGTATTCCAGTGGATCGGAATTAAATATGTTTTGGGAATATACAATGGCATCTGAGGCGAAATATAATGAATATTTTGGATTTACAGATTCAGAAGTAGATCAGTTGTATGAGAAATATACGAGGAATACACGAGAGATTCATATTTCAAGAGAAGATTTGAAAGAATGGTACGATGGTTATACGACAAAATCAGGAGAGAGAATGTATAATCCAAGATCTGTAGTTTTGGCATTGACAAATAATAATATTGGAAATTACTGGACAAGTTCAGGACCATATGATGAGATTTTTTATTATATCAGACAAAACATAGATGATGTACAAAATGATCTCGCATTAATGATATCGGGAGAGGCAGTAACAGCAAAGATTCAGGAATATGCAGCAGTTTCGATGAATTTAACGACAAAAAATGAGATATTTTCTGCAATGATCGTATATGGATTCTTAAGTTACGAGAATGGGGAAGTAAGAATTCCGAATAAAGAGCTGATGAATAAATTTGATGATATGATTCAGAAAGAAGAAAGATTAGGTTATGTGTATCAGCTTGCAAAGGAATCTGAACGTATGCTAAAAGCAACATTAGCGGGAAATACGAAAGTCATGGAAGAAATTTTAGAATATGCTCATAATACAGAAACTCCGATTCTATCTTACAATAATGAAACAGAATTATCAGCAATCGTCAATTTGATATATCTGTCAGCAAGAGACATATATCGTGTAGAAAGAGAAGATAAAGTAGGAAAAGGATTTGTAGATTTTGTTTTTTACCCCAAAAGAGAGTGTGATCCAGGAATGATTTTGGAGTTAAAAGTAGATCATACGCCAGAAGAAGCCCTAGAACAGATAAAAAATAAAAATTATAAATTACGTTTTCAAGAGAAATTAGCTGAAAAGAAAGTCGTAGTGAAAAAAATTCTTGGAATTGGTATAAGTTATGATAGAAAAACGAAAAAACATAGCTGTCAAGTAGAGTGGTTGTAAAAAGCGAGGTGAACAAACATGAACAGAACAATTAGTAATATATCGATAAAAGTGGTTTGCTTATAGATATGTTGAAAGAAGAATTAGAACAAGACTGCGAAAAAGCAATTCAGAAAATCAAAGAAAAGATGTATGCAAAAGAATATGAAGAAGTATTTTGCTATGGAATTTCATTTTATAAAAAGCGATGCATGGTTGAGAATTTAAAAGAAAACGGGGAATATCAAATATGATAAACAAAACAAGAAAAAAACAAATATTTCTTATTATAGGTCTATTTTTCATGATCAGTTTTATTTCTCAAACAGATTTATATGCAAAAAGTAAACCAACGATCTATGTTATGGGAGATTCAATCGCCCATTCCTATGTAGGAAATAAACAGCAAAATGGATGGGGACAAAGGTTGTATCAATATTTTCAATATCCATCAAAAATGAAAATGTCACATGTAAAAGGTGCATCAGATTATGTAGATGTTGTAAGATATAACACACCGAAAATATCCATTGAAAACTGGGCTAAGGCTGGAGCAAGTGTCAAGATTTTCGACAAATACGGAATGTTTGAGTCGATTCAGAAAAAATTAAAAAAAGGTGATTATGTTTTTATCCAGTTAGGTCATAATGAAGTATATACACAATGGTGGACAGGTTCTACCGTGTCAGAGTATAAAACTTATTTGATCAATGATATTCAGAAAATACAATGTAAAAAAGCCAATCCAGTACTGATCACGCCACCACCGGTAAATACGACAGAAAAATACATGCCTTACGTTCCAGAATATAGAACGGCAATGATGGAAGTAGGAAAAGAATATAAAATCCCAGTCATAGATTTAGGACAAAAAACAGCAGATTATTTTAACCTGATTGGGAAAAAGAAAGCAAAGGGAATGTATATAAAAGATAATATGCATTTTACACCTGAGGGAGCAAAAACGCTAGCTAAAATCATATCTGTTGAAATAGAACAAAACAGACAATTAAAATCTCTTTCTGGTGACTTACGCTTGAAAACTAAGGATCTTTATAAAACGATTCATAAGGCATCAAAGTTAAAAGCACAAAAGTATAACAAGAGGAAGTGGAGGTATATGCAGAAGCAATTAAAGAAGTCAAAGAAAATATTATACAATAATGTGGCAACACAGAAATCAATTAATAGTGCAAAATCGGATTTGAAAAAGAGTATAAATAAACTAAGGAGAAAATAAATTTGAAAAAAAGAAAATTAGTGTTTGCAATTACAGCTATCACGGTATTTTCAGCGATGATGTTAACATCAAACACAAAAGCGCAAGCTGCAGCAAAGAAGACATACACGATCATGCCAAAGTCATCACCATATAAAGGAAAGTACAAAAAAGCAAAAGGATACTACAATTCCACAACAAAACAGTATTTTGCGATCCGCTCTTATTTAGAACTGCTCGAAAAAAAGGGTGGAGGAAAATTAGTCATAAAAAAGGGGACTTATAAGATACCAAATGTTTTATATATTCCATCCAATGTTACGATCGAACTCAATGATGGTGTAACGATTAAAAAGATCATGAAAACCAAAGCAAAGAAAATGAAACCAGGTGGTGGTATTTTTGAATTGTTGGAACCATCGAAAGCGAAGAAAAAGGGTGTGCATGGACAATATAATGGGGTTCATGATGTTAAGATATATTCAACAGGAAAGGCAGTGATCGATCAGGATTATCAGGGAAAAACTGGTCAGAATTGTATTGCACTTGTTATGTGTCATAACAGAAATGTTACGATTGAGGGAATCACATTTAAAAATATGAAATATGGACATTTTATCGAGATGGATGCATCACAGAATGTAAATGTCGATCGTTGTACCTTTACAGGATATAAAGCAAGTAAACGTCATACATCCGAGGCAATCAATCTAGATACTCCAGATAAGAAAACAAGAGGGTTTACTCATGGCTGGAGTCAGTATGACTGTACGCCAAATCAGAATGTGCAGATTACAAACTGTATATTTTCAAATCTTGAAAAAGCAATAGGAACACATCAGTATTCTGTAGAAAAATATCACACAGATATCTCAATTTCTGATTGCATGATAAAAAACTGTGTCAGCGGTGGGATTGAGATGATGAACTGGCAAAGAGTGTCTTTGACCAATACGAGATTTATGAATATTGGAAAAAACAGTAAAGGAAAATATACTTCCTATAACAGGGATCGTAAGATCAGAGCAATCTTGGTGCGAGGAGGTGTTTCAGAGATTAATATCAAGGATTGTACGTTTCAGAATCTTCCAAGAGTTATGCAGTGTATGCCATGGAAGAACCAGAATACGGCAACGCAATATCCAATGATATATAATCATATTACACAAGAAGAATACCAAAGGATTGCATCGCAGAATAAAGTGCTTCGTGGTGTTGATGTACCATATATTATTGTGAACACACGTTACAACGATTATAATTATCCAGAGAAATATTATTTTTAAAATGGATATTGGGAGATACCTTGATAATATAGATAAGAAGTTTACAAGAAAGGAAACAACAAAAATGAAACAATATGATTACCTGATCGTAGGTTCCGGTTTATACGGAGCCGTCTTTGCACAGCAGGCAACAGCAAAAGGAAAGAAGGTCTTAGTCATCGACAAACGATCAAATATTGCAGGAAATGTATACACAGAAGATATTGAGAAGATCCATGTACATAAATATGGAGCTCATATCTTCCATACAAACAATAAAAAAGTATGGAATTACATTACAAAGTTTGCAGAGTTTAATCGATTCACAAACTCACCAGTTGCAAATTACAAAGGAGAATTATATTCTCTGCCATTTAATATGTACACATTCAATAAGATGTGGGGTGTGATCACACCGCAGGAAGCTGCAGATAAGATTGAAGAGCAGAAGAAAGAAGCAGGGATCACAGAGCCAAAGAATCTAGAAGAACAGGCGATCAGCTTGGTTGGAACAGATATTTACGAGAAACTGATCAAAGGATACACAGAAAAACAGTGGGGAAGACCATGTACAGAGCTTCCATCCTTTATCATTAAGAGATTACCAGTACGTTTAACATTTGATAACAACTATTTTAATGCCTTATACCAGGGAATCCCAGTGGGCGGATATACAAAGATGATCGCAAATATGTTAGGAGATGTAGAAGTTCGTTTAAATACAGATTATTTTGAACACAAAGAAGAACTGGATGCATTAGCAGAGAAAGTAATCTACACAGGACCAATTGATGCATATTTTGATTACAAATTAGGTGAATTAGAATATCGTTCCGTAAGATTTGAGACAGAAGTATTAGACCAGCCAAACTTTCAGGGAAATGCAGCTGTGAACTACACGGATGCCGAGACACCATGGACAAGGATTATTGAACATAAATGGTTTGAATTCGGAAAAGACGAAGAAGGAAACGACCTTCCAAAGACTGTTATCAGTCGTGAATACAGTTCTGAATGGAAATTAGGAGATGAACCATATTATCCAGTCAATGACGAAAAGAATGGAAAATTATATGAAGAGTATAAGAAATTAGCCGAGAAAGAAGAAAATATCATCTTCGGAGGAAGACTCGGAGAATATAAATATTACGATATGGATGCGGTTATTGCAGCAGCGTTAGATATGTGTGAAAAAGAGTTATAAAGATTTATGTCATATAAGAAAAGAGGAACAAGAAACATGAGCGAAACATTTTTACCAGCAAATATTTTAATGCCACAGGTAGATTCTATGAAGAAATGGGCCGTGATCGCTTGTGACCAGTTTTCATCCCAGCCAGAATACTGGGATGAAGTAAAAGAGTATGTAGGAAATACGCCATCAACGTTACATCTAATGCTTCCAGAAGCATATCTTGGAAGTGAGGAAGAAGATGAAAAGATCCGAAAGATTCAATCCACAATGAAGAATTATGCAGATGATCATCTGTTGAAAACTTATGAAAATTCTTTGGTTTATGTGGAAAGAACCTTGCAGAATGGAAAGATTCGAAGAGGGATCGTAGGTGCAATCGATTTGGAACAATATAGTTATACGCCAGAACACGAAGCAAAGATCCGTTCCACAGAGAAAACAGTCATGGAGCGAATCCCACCAAGAATGAAGATTCGTTATCAGGCACCGATTGAATTGCCACACGTGATCTTGCTATGCGATGATTGGAAAAATGAAGTATTAGAAATCGTAACAGAGCAGAAGGCAAATCTTGAGAAATTATATGAATTTGATCTGATGCAGGAAGGTGGACATATCGCAGGATGGCTGGTAGACGGAGAGGTCAAAGAACAATTTTTAGAAAAACTACAATCATATGAAGAACAAATGACAGAAAAATATAAAGATTTAAGTGATGATCCAATGGTCTATGCAGTCGGAGACGGAAACCATTCTCTGGCAACAGCAAAAGCCTGTTACGAGAAGTTAAAGAAAAATCATCAATGGGAACATATCAAAGATCATCCAGCGAGATATGCATTGGTAGAACTCGAGAATCTACATGATGATTCCCAGCAGTTTGAACCAATTCACAGAGTCATTACTGGAACAGATCCTGAAGAATTAATACATGCATTAAAAACAGAATGTTGCAGCGAAGAAGGACAAACAATTCGCTGCTATTATGGAAAGAAGGAAGAAGTTCTCCATTTGAATTTACATAAACATCAATTAGCAGTTGATAAAATACAGACATTTTTAGATAAATATCTCAAAGACAATTCAGGATGTATTGATTATATCCACGGAGAAGATGTCTTAAAAGAACTGTCAAAAGAAGAGCAGACGATAGGAATTGAACTTCCAGCAATGGAGAAAGATCAGCTGTTTCCAAGTGTGATGACAGACGGAACACTGCCAAGAAAGACATTTTCCATGGGACATGCTTGTGAAAAACGTTATTATATTGAAGGACGAAAGATTCAGAGATAGACGAGTGCCCAATAATTGCTTTACAAGAAAAACTTTAATGATATCGTGAAATGTGGTATGATAAAAAATAGTGTAAATAAATAATATATACAATAATGGAGGAGAAATCATGGCTATTTTAGTAGCAGGTGGTGCTGGATATATCGGCAGCCATACATGTGTGGAACTTTTAAATGCAGGATATGAAGTTGTCGTAGTAGACAATTTATATAATTCTAGTGAAGAAGCTTTAAAGAGAGTAGAGCAGATCACAGGGAAAACAGTAAAATTTTATGAGGCAGATGTTTTAGACCGTGAAGCATTAGAGAAGATTTTTGATGCAGAAGATATTGATTCTGTGATCAACTTTGCAGGATTAAAAGCAGTTGGAGAATCTGTACAGAAACCATTAGAATATTATCATAACAATATCACAGGAACACTGATCTTATGTGATGTGATGAGAAATCATGGAGTGAAGAATATTATCTTTAGTTCTTCAGCAACAGTCTATGGAGATCCAGCTTTCATTCCAATTACAGAGGAATGCCCAAAAGGACAGATCACAAACCCATATGGACAGACAAAGGGAATGTTAGAGCAGATCTTAACAGACTTCCATGTAGCAGACCCAGAATGGAATGTTGTATTACTTCGTTACTTTAACCCTATCGGAGCACATGAAAGCGGACTGATCGGAGAAGATCCAAAGGGAATTCCAAATAACTTAGTACCATATATTGCACAGGTAGCAGTTGGTAAACTTGAGAAATTAGGAGTCTTTGGTGATGATTATGATACACCAGACGGAACAGGTGTCCGTGATTATATCCATGTTGTAGACCTTGCCAAAGGACATGTGAAGGCATTAAAGAAATTTGAAGAAAAACCAGAAGTACGTATCTACAACCTTGGAACAGGAATCGGATATAGCGTATTAGATGTCTTACATGCATATGAAGAGGCTTGTGGAAAGACACTTCCATACGAGATTAAACCACGAAGAGCTGGAGACATTGCAACATGCTATTGTGATGCGACAAAAGCAAAAGAAGAATTAGGATGGGCTGCAGAAAAAGGAATCAAAGAAATGTGTGCAGATTCCTGGAAATGGCAGTCTATGAATCCGGATGGATATAGAACAAAATAGAAAAAAGGGACTGGAATATTATGAAAGCTGAAAAAGGATTGAATATTCTGGCAAGAATGTTGCTGATATTATTTGTAATATCAGCAACAATTTTACCTGTGCTTACAACTAAAGCACAAGAACCAGAATATGATGGATATTATTCAAGATTTATATTACATAATGCGATAGCATTGGCATTTATTGTAATTATATTGTTTAGGGCATTGATCAGAAGAAAGTTTAAAAAGAATTTTTTGGTTGGTGTGCTTTTATTATTAGCTGTATATATAGGATATAATGTTTTATATTATCAGAATATGGACATTATACAGTTTCCATGGGCTCAGTATAATACCGCAATCAGTTTGGGCTTGTTGATCGTATTAATGGCAACGGAGACACAGACGATTTTCTGCGATGATAAATTGATTAAGATCATAATTGCAATTATTTTGATCACTAATTTAATTGGTATTTATGTATATTGTCAGGGATATTTATCCATGCATATGTATAACTTTAAATTATATTTTCATCCATTTGAGTTTACGGATTATTATGAAAGAAGGTTTAACTGGATTTATTTCTATAAATGTCAATATTCTTGTATTTTGTTACTATTTGTAGGATTTTTTGTAGCCCATAAAGACAAATTTTTAAATATTATTGCATATTTCTTGTCTTTAGCGGTACTATTTGTATGTTTATATATTGCACATACAAATACGTCAATGATTGGTGCAGGATTGATCGTTGTTGCAGATCTGGTAGATGAGTTTTTTAAGAATCACAAATTTATCATTGCAAAAGCAATTGCAGTGGGTGCGGCAGCGGTTGTTGGAATCAAATATGTGTTGAAATGGCTGTCTGGAGAGAGAAATCTATCAACGATGGGTAGCCGAGTGCCAATTTGGAGAGCTGCAGTTGAAAAGATCAAAGCGAATCCACAAGGAATTGGAAATAGATTTGTGTTGAATCGAGATGACTGGTTCCATTTTGATAACTTCAATACGAATAACTGCCATAATATTTTCCTGAATGAGATGCTTCGCTATTCGATTCCAGTAGGATGTTGTTATGCAGCATTTTTTATTGTAACTGCGATTTATTCACTGATTAAGAAGTTTTCATTTAGCAGATTAGCAACATGGCTTGCATTTTTCTTGGCGGTTTCTATGGACTATTCTGTTCAGACACCAGAATTATCTATGGTTATGTTTATGCTTTACTGCATTTTCTTTTATCCATTAGAAAAAAATAATTAGAAAGAAAGGCGTATATCAATATGCAAATGACTCCAGATAAAAAGAAGAATAAACTGTACATCGTAGTACCATGTTATAATGAGGAACAGGTATTAGGAGAAACATCAAAGCGATTAAAGATCAAATGCGAAAATCTGATTCAAAAAGGGCAGATATCAAAAGATAGTAAGATCGTTTTTGTAGATGATGGCTCCAAAGATAGAACATGGAAGATGATCAGCGAACTTCATGAAACAGATTCATTGTTTTCAGGAGTAAAGCTATCAAGAAACAGAGGACATCAAAATGCATTATTAGCAGGTCTTACGATGGCATCAGAACATGCGGATATGGCAATATCAATGGACGCAGATCTTCAGGATGATATCAATGCTGTAGATCAGATGATTGAGAAATATTATGAAGGCTGTGATATTGTATATGGAGTTAGGAGTGCAAGAGAGACAGATACGTTTTTCAAGCGTTTTACTGCGGAAGCCTTTTATAAATTGATCAATAAAATGGGTGGAGAGATTGTTTACAATCACGCAGATTACAGACTGATGAGTAAGCGGGCATTAAAAGGATTATTAGAATTTGACGAAGTTAATATCTTTCTTAGAGGAATGGTTCCGATGATTGGTTATAAAAGTGATATCGTTACCTATGAGAGAGCGGAAAGATTTGCAGGAGAAAGTAAGTATCCATTAAAGAAGATGTTATCCTTTGCATTTGAAGGAATCACATCATTGAGTGTAAAGCCAATACAGTTGATCTTTAATTTGGGAATATTGATATGCACAATGAGTGTGATAGCGATCATTTATTTTCTGTTCAGGCATTTTACGAACAATACAGTGAGTGGTTGGACAAGTTTGATCACATCCATATGGTTTCTGGGTGGATTGCAGTTGGTCGCGATCGGTCTGATCGGAGAATATATTGGTAAAGTATATCTGGAGACAAAGTCTAGACCCAAATTTATTATAGAAAAAATATTAAACGATTAGGAGTATGAAATGAAAATAAAAAACTTTCTTTATAAATATTCGATCATTTTATTTATCAGTTTTGTGTCATTTTTGATCGTAAGTTTTCCATTTCAATATACTCAGGATAAAATGAATAACGTTTCTCAGCCAGTGCGATGGCTGGGAGCGTTGTTATTTTTTTTGATATGCTTTTTTATCATCAGATGTAAGGAACAGATAGGAAAAATATTTGACAAGAAAAGCTTATTTGTGATCATGTTAGCTCTGATCGTATTGTTACAGTTGTCTACAATCTTTATATTTAAGATACAGCCGGTCAATGATTTACTATACTTGCATGATGAAGCAATTCGAATGCTTCGTTCACCTCATGTATCATTACAGAGGTTTCATGGATATTTTGGAAAATATCCAAATAATTATGGACATCTGATGTTATTGTATTGTTACTATAAGACATTATCATTTTTTGGAATATCTACGAAGTATTTTGTGATAGCTGGGAATGTTTTGAATCTGTGCATGATAGATCTTGGAATTGTCTGTGGTTATGTAACATTACGCTATTTGAAAAATATCAGATTATCAAATTTGTGGATGATTCTATTTTTATTGAATCCGTGGACATACTTTTGGATTTTTTACTATTACACCCACACGGTTTCCTTTGGAATCATGATGCTTCTGTTTCTATTGTTTGTGTTTGCATGGAAAGAACGAGATAATTATAGAGGAATAATATATGGCATTTTACTAGGTATCGTTATTTATGCAGGAATGAAGATCAGAATTACAAATCTGATCTTATGTATGGCAGTATTGATCACTGTGTTTTTCTTTTGGAAGAAAGAAAAAGGAAGGGTAAAACAGCTTAGTTTGATCTTAGCAGTCCTTTGTGGAGTGATCTTATCAGCGGTAGGATATCAATATAAAGCGAAGAATATGTTTCCAAAAGAAAATCAACAGGAATTTCCAGCAACACACTGGTTGATGATGGCATCTCATGGAGTTGGGCGATATGATAGTGAAGATGTAAGATTTACTACAGAGCTTCCGACGCAGGAAGCTAAAAAAGAGATGACCGTTCAAAGGATGAAAGAAAATTATAAAGAACTGGGAGTGAAAGGAAGCCTGCGATTATTTGGAACAAAACTCAGATCAGTATGGCTTGTTGGAGATGATGATTTTACGAAGATGACGTATGTATCGTCAGATTATCGTCATGTAAATGAATATTTGAATGGAAAATATAATGGATGGATCTTAATGTACAGCTATCTTGCAAGATTTACATTATTATGCTGTTGCCTGATCAGTGCAGTGAAGCTGATCAGACAAAAAGATAAATGGGTATATGTTGCGATGCTTAGTATTCTTGGTGGTATGGTATTCCATATATTTTGGGAAGCAAACCCAAAGTACAGCATTTGTTTTATGGGAATGATGACATTTGTGATGCTGTTCGGAATTGAATCAATAAGACAGTTTGATTTCAAAGAATCAGGGTTACTTCAGAAAAAAAATATACCAGTTTATCTGATCATTGCAGGAGGAATTTTATGTTTGCAGCCGATGTATGATTATCTGGTTTATAATCCTCAGGCATATGATAAATCTTATGCAGTCAATCAATATACGGAAAGTCAGGTGTTATCGTTATCTGTAAAAAAAGGCGATACGATCGATCAGAGCTTTTATTCGTATATAAAATTTAAAGAAATTATGATCAACATAAGAAATTTAAAGGAAACAACGGATATAAGATTAAACTTGAAAAATAAAAAAGGGCAGATTGTGAAAAGTGATATTTTAAGGAAAGCAGATTATGATGGAAATACGCTCTGCTGGAATTTGAAAGAAAGCCTGAAGCCAGGAAAATATTTTGTTGAGATCATGTTCGAAAGTCCTCAGGACAGTGTTAATCTGCCGATTTATGATACAGCAAATTATGATGTCTATCCGAACGGTTATGTCTGTATTCAGGGAAGAAAAAAGAAAAATGCCGATTTATTTTTTAGTGTATCAGATGGAAAAAGATAAAACAGGAAACAATGGGAGTTAAACTTAGGAATGAAAAAAACAAAGAGTAAGTTTGAGAAAATAGTCAAAATATTATGCGCAATGTTATTGGCTGCAATCCAGATTGTGGGATACAGTTTCTCAAAACAAAATAACTGGAATCTGGTAATAAAAGATGGAAGGATTTCAGGAAAGGCAATTGTAATATGGGCAATTGGAAGTATTTTGGTTTATGCCTGTATTTCTTTTATATATTTGATATTGGACCGTATGATGGATACAAGAGATATCAAAGAAGATGGCAAGATTACATATAAACAGCTGGTATTACTGGCATTGGTCATTTTGTTATGTTGGCTGCCGTACATGATCTTATTCTATCCTGGCTGTGCAAATCCAGATGTACAAGATCAGTTGGGACAATTTTTCCATAATGAGACAATGTGTTGGACAAGAAAGTATGTAAATCTTGTAAATCCTCAGCATTCTTATTGGAATAACCATCATCCAGTATTCCATACTCTGGTCCTGGGAATCTTTGCTCAATTTGGAAAACAGATTGGACATATATCTGTTGGAATTTTTCTGTTAACACTGATTCAGATGATTCTTATGGCTGGAATTTTTGCCTATATTTTGCTTTATTTAAAGAAGATGAATTTTAATAATGTTGTTTTGGGAGTCGTATTTGTATTTTATGCATTTTGGCCGTTAGCACCGTTAACTACGATGTCATTGTGTAAGGATACATTATTTACAATCTGCATATTGATCGCGACGATCATGTTGTTTCACTTATTAAAAGAGCCAGAAATGTTTTGGAAGAAAAAACGAAACATGGTTGGATTGATCGTAATTTTTATTTTGCAAGGCTTGTTTCGAAATAATGGGCTTTATTTGTTACTTGTGGCATTTCCATTTATTTTACTTCTTGGAAAAGGCTTCAGAAAAAGAATTTTCATCAGCTTCTTGATTCCAATCCTTTTTCTTGGCGTATTTATACCAAAGGTTGTTTTCAATATTACACAGATCGCACCTGGAAGTGAAAAGGAAATGCTAAGTGTACCATTACAGCAAACGGCAAGATTACTAAAAGAGCATGAAAATGATGTGACGCAAAAAGATAAAAAAATCATAGAAACGACAATGTGTCCAGGTAGCGATTATCATATACTGATTGAACGATATGACCCAAGATCATCAGATCCTGTAAAAGCTTTATATAATATAAAACAGACATCAGGGCAGAGAAAAGCATATTTAAAAGTGTGGGCAAAATATTTGTTCCGATATCCATCTGTGTATATTCAAGCAGCGATCAATAATAGCTATGAATATCTTTATTATGAACGGTATGGAGAAGGAACGATGTATTATAATGGAATAACTGTAGACAAGGAATTGTTCTTAGGAGTTGATAATACAAGTTCAAGCGAGAAATGGAGATTAAAATTAAGAGATACACTATTTTTAATCAAAGAAAATCCATATATAGGTTGGATTTTAAATATTGGATTTTATATGAATCTATTTATTATTTTGATCGTGTATGGTCTGCAGAGAAAGAAATATGCAACGGTTGGGGCGTTCAGCCTGATCATATTAAATATTGGGATTAATTTTATAGGGCCTAAAGTTTATATGAGGTATGCATTTTTCTTCATTGTAAGTATTCCATTATTGATTGGTTTTATGAAAAAAGAGAGGGAAAAAAGATAACAACAATAATAACCAAAAAGACAAAAGGAAAGGAAGAACAGGGTTGAAAGTCAGATTACGAAGAATCATCATTATATTAATTTCAATATTATTTACAATATGTTTTTTTGTTGGGAGAGTGTTCGATAGAAATTATCATCTTATGAGGGATCAGTGGTTTATACCAAAAGTATTACTTGTATTTGTTATTACTTGTATGATATTTGCAGTGTTTTACAAGGGATTTGATATTTACTTTTCAAAAGAAATGAAAGATCACATAGCTGGTAAAGCATTATTTGATCAGAAGAATGGGAAAATCGCATGGTTGATCATTATGTTGGTATGGATACCGAATTATATATCTTATTTACCAGGAGTTTTTACAGTAGATGCGATCAATCAGATTGAACAATTTGCAAGTCATAACCTGACAAATCATCATCCAATTTTAACGACATTCATAGAAGCCCCGATTGTGCTGCTGGGTAAACATATGGGATATCTTGGAATCGGATTGGCAATTTATCTGCTCTTGATATTTATACTATCATCTTATATTATATCAAGAGGATTTGCATGGATGAGTAAGCACCATACACCGTATGCGATCCGGACGATCATGCTGGTTTATTTTTGCATTTATCCTATTTGGTCTGCATATGCAAGAACCTTAGTAAAGGATACATTGTTTTATCCGGTGTTTTATCTGTATATTTTATTCTTTTTTGATTTATTGATTGATCATAAAAGATTATTGAGTCAAAAACGAAAATTAGTGCAATTTATTGTATTGAGCATACTGCTTTGTCTGGTAAGACATAATGGCTTTTATGTGGCAGTAGTAACGATGGTTGGATTGATTATTTTCTGTAAGGGAAATCGCAAAAAGTGTACAGTACTGTTGATTGGACTGGTTGCTTTTTGGCAGATATACAATGCAGTACTTCCAAGGGTTGGAATCATTCCTGGAGGAAAGCAGGAGATGTTATCGATTCCTTTTCAGCAGACAGCACGTTATGTGAAAGAACATGGAAAAGAAGTGACCAAAGAAGAAAAAATGACGATCAACAAAGTATTAAATTATGATACAATAGGAAAAAATTATGATCCAAATTTATCTGATCCAGTAAAAAATACATACAAAAGAAAAGATGAGTATATCTCAGAATATTTTAGAGTTTGGTGGAAGCAATTTTTAAAACATCCACAAACATATGTGAATGCTACATTCAATGGAACTTATGGATATTATGCATATAAAGATCAGATTAAAAATCCATGTGGTTATTATGGACAGCCAGAAAATTTTTGGAAGTACCAGAAGAAATACCAAGTTCATTTTAAAAATCAGTTTAGTATAGGTCGTATGGCATATGAAGGTACAGTTGATAAACTCTTTATAAAGGGACCATTAAAAATCCTGACACAGCCAATGCTCTATAACTGGGCGATGATCCTTTTATTAGGATATTTTTTGCAAGATGAAAAGTTAAGAAAATATTGGGTCGCATTTTTACCATTTATGATATCATTTTTGATATGCATCGCATCTCCTGTCAATGGAGATTTACGATATATGCTTCCAATAATGTCAACATGCATTTTATATTATGCATTTGCAATAAATAGAATCGATGATGAATGCAATACAAAGGATATAAAGGAGGAGTAGAACCTATGGAAAAGATTGCAGTATTAATTCCTTGTTATAATGAGGAAAAAACAATAAAAAAAGTAGTAAGAGATTGGAAAAAGGAATTGCCAGAAGCTACGATCTATGTATATAACAATAATTCAACAGACCGTACGGCTGAAATTGCAAAAGAGGCAGGAGCTGTTGTGCGAGATGAATATCAGCAAGGAAAAGGAAATGTTATTAGAAGAATGTTTCGTGAGATTGATGCTCAGTGCTATGTTATGATTGATGGAGATGATACTTATCCAGCAGAATTTGGGCGAGAAATGGTAGATAAAGTTCTTGAACGCAAAGTAGATATGGTAGTAGGTGATAGATTATCATCCACGTATTTTGAAGAAAATAAACGACCATTCCATAATTTTGGAAATAGTCTGGTAAGAGGAACGATCAATCGTCTATTCCGAAGTAATATTCGTGATATCATGACTGGGTACAGAGCATTTAGTTACCAGTTTGTAAAGACATTTCCAGTTTTATCAAAAGGATTTGAGATTGAAACAGAGATGAGTATCCATGCAGTTGATAAGAATATGCTGGTTGAAAATGTGATCATTGATTACAGAGACAGACCAGATGGAAGCGAATCCAAGTTAAATACATATTCTGATGGTGCAAAAGTTTTGAAAACGATCATGGGATTATATAAAAATTATAAACCAATGCAGTTCTTTGGATTACTGGCAGCAATCTTAATGATCATTGCATTCGCAATGTTTATGCCGGTATTTGCAGTTTACTTAAAAACAGGTTTAGTACCAAACTTCCCAACTTTAATCGTTAGTGGATTTATAGCAATGGCTGCACTACAATCATTTTTTGCAGGACTTGTATTATCAACGATCGTACAGAAAGATCGTCAGTTGTTTGAATATAAATTGCAAATGGTACAGATGAACGCATTAAAAGATATTGAAGGAGACAGATAGATGAAGTTCTCAAAAGACGATACGTTATGTATGAAAGGAATTGCAATCTTAATCCTCTTTTTTCACCATAATTATCTGGGACCAGATCGCTGGCTGAATTCACCAATCAGTTTTTATCCATTTTCACAGTCGCAGATCATGTATATTGCTAAATTTTTAAAGATTTGTGTTGGTATGTTTGTATTTTTAACTGGATATGGTATGTTAGCATCTGTGAAGACGAAAAGTTTAGATGATAAGGCAATGAGAAAATATACGGTCAATCGGTATTTAACTATGATGATGGGATTCTGGTTGATCTTTTTACTGGTACACATTTTATCAGGAATATTTACAGATCGATTCACAGAGGTTTATGGGACCGGCACATACTCTGTTATTTACTTTCTGATTGATGGAATAGGACTGGCAAAATTATTTGATACACCGACATTTTGTGCAACTTGGTGGTATATGAGCTTAGCAACTATGTTGATCCTGCTCTTTCCAATGTTTAAAAAATTATTGGAAAGATATCAGGGGATTTTATTGATTTTAACGATTTTTCTTCCAAAAGCATTCAATCTTCCGTATGCAGATCTTTGGAGATGGTTATTTTGCTATACACTAGGAATGTATATGGCAGAACATGATCTGCTTGCAAAGATAAAAGAAAAATTCACATCGTTTGGAATGTTAAAGAGATGTCTGATTTTTGGAATCTTGACAATCGGAATTCCTGTGATCATTATGCTCCGGCAGAGTGAGGGATTTGGAATAAAGTTTTTATATTTATGGGAAGGGATTGCACCTGCATATGTGATCGTTTATGCTTATTTATTTGTAGTATGGATTAAACCATTAGCGGCAGTACTGCATTTCCTTGGAAAACACTCTATGAATATGTTTTTAACACATACGATGTTTCGAGCAGTTTATTTTCATGATTTTATGTATTCATTTTATAGTATGTGGCTGGATTATATTGCGCTGATCATTGTATCAGTACTTGTTTCAGTTGCAATAGAAATTGTGAAAAAACTGATAAGATTTCAAAAGATCACAACATTTGTAAAAGACAGAGCTTGTCAAATATTAAAATTAACTTAAGAATGCAGATATAAAGGGCAGATTATTCGGGATTGATAGTCTTTTTTTAGAAAATATGTTAAACTTGTGTATAAAAGAAGTATCAGATTAAAGAGGAAAACAAGATGAATATATTAAATAAAATAAAAGATGTAAGAAGCAGCTGGAAAGAAGTTAAGCAGGAACGCTACATTTTCATGAATCAGACAGAAAACCGTCGTCTTAGTATGAAGTACGCACAGATGTATAAAACAAAGAAAATAAATGAAAAAGCTGTTTTGTATGAAAGCTATTGGGGACGAGGAATGATTGATAATCCATATGCGTTATTTGTTGAACTATATGGAAGAGACGAATTCAAAGATTTCACGCATATATGGGTATTGGATGATTTTGAAAATAATCAGGCAGTGTTGGATCAGTATCAGAATGATAAAAGGGTACGATTTGTATTATTTGGCAGTGATGAATATGTAGAAGCATTGGCAAGTTGTAAGTATCTGATCAATAATGTGACATTTCCACAGTATTTTATTAAAAGAGAAGGACAAATCTATATCAATACATGGCATGGAACTCCATTAAAGAGCATGGGTTATGACATGGTAGAGGGGAATAGCGGATCTGCCAATACAGTCCGTAACTTTTTACATGCAGATTATCTGCTTTCAGCAAATGAAGTTATGACAAAAATGTATTTAAAAAGTTATAAATTAGAAGGAATCCTGCCAGGAAAGGTAATTGAAGAAGGATATCCAAGAAATGACTTCTTATTAAATACAAAGAGAGAAGAGGAAATTGGGTTACTGAGATCTTATGGTATTTCTGTAGAAGATGATAAAGAAATCATTTTATTTGCACCAACATGGCGCGAAAGTGAAAATGGTGCAGCACAGGTCAATCCAGAAGAATTATTAGACGTTAAAAAATTATTAGAAGAGAAGATTGATACAAATAAATATCAGATTCTGATCAAGCCACACCAGTTTGTTTATAAACAATTGAAGGATCTCGAGGAATACAAGGGATTACTAGTTCCAGCTACATTGGATGCAAATCAGATCATGTCTGCAGTTGATATTTTAATTTCAGATTATTCTAGTATTTTTCTGGATTATATGGCCTTGGACAGACCGGTTTTATTCTATATCCCAGATCTTGACAGTTACAAAGAAAAACGAGGATTAGATGTTAAACCAGAGGATTTGCCAGGACCATACAGTAACAATCTTGTGGACGTTGCGGATTATATCAATCATATTGATGAGATAAAAGTAAAGTATAAAGATGCATATCAAGAGATGAAAGACCGCATATGCAAACATGATGATGGTAATGTATCAAAGAGAATCGTAGACATTGTATTCAAAGGTGCAAAAAGCAATTTTACTTATAGTGGAAAGCATAATAAAAAACGTTTATTGATTTCGTGTGGAGGATTGCTGGAAAATGGAATCACGCATTCTTTCTTGAGTCTCTTAGAGAAGATTGACTATAATGAGTGGGATGTAACAGCTTTAGTTGGAGATGATATCAATGATCCAGATAGACATTATAAGGTAAATCATATGAATTCGAATGTTAGGACATTGGTATTATGTGGATTCCGAGTAGCAACACTTGATGAAGAGCAAAGAAGAGAGTTTGTAGTAAAAAGAGGATTGTATAAATCTATTTGGAAAAAGGTATGTCCATGGGAGATGTTGCAAAGAGAAACCAGAAGGTTATTTGGAGAAGCAGAGTTTGATTATGTAGTAGATTTTCAGGGATATGACACAGTGCTGACATCTGTCCTTTCGCAGTGCAAGGCGAAAAAGAAGTCTATCTGGCTTCATAATGATATGCATGCAGATATGAATAAAAAAGTAAATGGCGTAATGAAGAATTTTGAATGTTTGAATTATAATATTTCTTTATATCCATACTTTGATAATCTGGTATCCTGCAGTAAGGAAGTTATGAAGGTAAATCGAAAGAAATTATCAACGCCAGCGACTTATGATAAATTTAAAGCAGCAAAGAATACTGCAAATGAAGTGCGGATCGGGAAATACTTAAATTCTGAAACTGTGATGGATATCGCAGGAGATGAATATTTAGTGAAAGATGAGCTTGGTGATGATAAGAATGCAAAATTGATTGATTTGGTGGCATTACCAAAGAAAGAGAATATCAATTTTGTAACAATGGGAAGAATGTCTGTAGAGAAAAATCATATGGCATTGATCGATGCATTTTCAAGATTAGTAAAGAATAATCCAAGAGCAAAACTTTATTTGCTTGGAAGCGGTCCATTAGAACGTAAGATAAAAAAACAGATAGATGAACTTGGATTACGTTCCTATGTGATTTTAACAGGGAATGTTAAAAACCCGTTTGCAATCATGAAACGATGTGATTGTTTTATCCTGCCATCGCTCCATGAAGGACAGCCGATGGTATTACTAGAAGCCAGAGAATGTGGACTTCCGATCATTGTATCAAAATTCTCGACAGTCAAAGATAGTTTATATCCAAAAGGACAGTTAGTGATCGGAAACGATGAGGAAAGTATATACCACGGATTAGAAGCATTTGTAAATGGAAAAGTACCAACATGTGACTTTAAATTAAGTGATTATAATCAGGAAGCCTACGAAGAATTCAAAAAGGCAATACAATAGGAGTGAAAGATGGAAACATTAATTTCTTACAAAAATTCATATAGTGATTTTAAACAGTCATATCAAGTACAGTTAGAACATGCAAAAGGACAGTTGAAATATGGAATTCGATATGGAGAAAATTATCGTCTGCCATTAGATGAAAAAAAAGTCGTATTTTATCTGAGTAACAATGACCAGAGAATGGAATGCTTATTGAAAGTTATGGAAGCGTTTGTTAAATTTAATCTGGATCAGGAATATACCATAAAAGTGATTTTTGGAGCAAAGCTTGATAAAAATCTGATTCCAAAGGTATTCCAGAAATATATAGAGCATCCATCAGATGCGGAAGCACAGGAAGATTTAGCTACAGCAAAGTATCTTTTATCAGGGGAATCTTTGCCGAAATATTTTGTGCGTAAAGAAGGTCAGAATGTTATAAGATTTTTTGATGAATTTCATAAAGAGGAAAATAATCGACTTGAGCTAGCACAAAATAAATTATCATGGCTTATTAATAGTACTTTTGTATTTACAGAGGATGCAAAGAGTGCCGAGTATTTATCGGATAATCCATATTTTATGGAACTACAAGGTAAAGTTGAGCAATTTTCTGAGGATATTATACGGTCGAAAGAAGAAATCATAGATCATATATTGAATCGAAAAATAGAAGATGTGAAATCTGATAAAGAACATATTTTAATTTTTGTCAGTGCATGGAAAGATGAAGAACTGGAAGAAAGATATCTGCGTTTGATTACAGATAATATGAATTATGATCAGAAGGATGTTATATTAGTTATGAAGCGTCCGGAGGACGGTTATAAAGAAGATATTGTACAGCATTTGAATGAGCATGTACGAATCATATATCGTCAGGGAACATTTCCATGTTCTGCGGTAGAATACATTGATGTACAATATCTGCTGAAAAATTTTGATTCATTTGAGGATGTAGAGAAAGCATACGGGCATTTGAATACTCAGGTGATTCAGAGGGAAACAAAGAGATTGTTCGGTGATAGATCATTTCATGATGTGATCTATATTGGAGCACATAGTGCATTATGGACGATTTTAGCAGGATGTGTAGAAGCAAAGAACAGATTACGTATTCAATATACGGATCTTGTGATTGACGATCAGGAGGCAATCACAGAGGCCAAGAAGAGAGCATTTTCAAATAGAATGGAATTGTATCAACTAGCATTTGACAAAATAGTGTTCCCGAATCTTAGATACAAAGAGCAAGCCATTGAACGAGAATATGTAAAAGCAGAGAAAGCATGCTATTTTGAATTTCCAACAAAAATCAATCTGGAAAATGATAAAAAATATGAAAATATTTCTTACTTAGGAAATCAATATTTTATTGGTTCTAGATTTGAATATGAGTATGGAGGGGTTCGATTAGATTTATTTCCAATACCAGAAGAAGGGAAATTAAAATATATTACGAACGCAGAAATATGTGATGAAAGTGAATTGCTTGAGATGTTTACAAAAATGCAGGAAAAAGACAGTCAGTTAGTACTTTATGGAGAAACGGCTGCAAAGATCCGCGAAACAGCGAAACAATTTGGTGTAGAAGATCAGTTGCTATTAATCGAAAAAGAAAGGTTAGATCTTTCCGATCAAATGGAAAAATATCTGGATTCTTTTGATGGATATTTGTATGCGGGCAATGAAAGTTCGTATTGTCCGATCCGAGCTGGAATGGAACTTCTGGGAAAAGACATTTTTGTAATGGAAGATGGAATCATAAAAAAGGATGAAAAGAAACAATTTAAAGATGAAAGATCATTTGAAGAATTTCGAATGAAAAAATGGGATGATTTTTTATAGAAGTAAAAAACAATAAGGTAAGGAAAGAAGCAATGAATAAAATAAAGAGGGCAGCATTATGCATAATTGTAATATCAGTTGTGTTTGGAATCAAATTGTCGAATAAAGAAACAGATGTATCTGCGAAGCAGACACTTTTTGTCATGGGTGATTCTAAAAGTAGTTTTTATCCACGAAAGAAATATCCAAGACAGGGATGGGTGCAGCAGTTTATTCCGATGCTTAAGAGCAAAGGAAAAGTTAAGCCATATCATCCAGAAGAATGTAAAGATTATGAAAATGTTGTAAGATATGATTTGTATAAATACAGCATTGAGAATTGGTCGAAAGGTGGGATATCGTGTAAGACGTTTTATGAGACAGGACGTTTTGCGGGAATGTTAAAACGAATTAGGAAAAACGATTATGTCATCATAGCACTTCAGCATAATGATAAAAAACCTGACGTAGGCGAAAAAGTAGCAGATTATAAACATTACCTGATTTATTTTATACAGCATATTCAAAGAAAAGGCGGAAAAGTTATCTTTATGACAACACCCCCGAAGAATTATGCAGACAGGAAGACATTTAAAATATATGTGCCAGAGTATCGCAATGCAATGCTGCAGGTTGCAAAAGATCTTAAATGTAACTATATTGATTTAAGCAAGTTGTCAACGGATTATTTTAATTTTCGCGGCAAAAACTATGTTAATACATTGTATATGAAATTGAATCCAGGACAATATCCAGCATGGGAGCAGGGAATCAATGATGATACGCATTTTCAAAGGGATGGTGCGAGAGTTTTAGCACGTATCATTGCAGTAGATCTTCAGGCGAATCGACAGATTCCAATGTTGAATAAGCAGTTTAGACAAAACACCAATGCTCTTTATGCAACATTTCAGAAAGCAGCTACATATAAAAATAAAAAACAATACACAGACAAATCATGGAATAATATGATCAAGAAGCGCAATAATGCATGGACGATCCTATATACTCCAGGTGCAACAAATAAACAATGCCATAAGGCAGAACAATCTTTAAGAAGGTCATTGAAAGGTTTAAGAAGGAAACATGGATAAAATAAGAAAAATTATTCGATTTGTAAAAAGATTATTTCCCAAAACTCCAAAGATGAAATTTATCTATGCCTGGTATTATAAACATGGCAAGATCAATGAAAAACAAGCACTCTTTGAGTCATTTCACGGCAAGGATGTGTCAGATTCATCCTTGGCGATCTTGCAGGAGTTTTTGAAAATGCCGGAATCAAAAGATTTCAAGATCTATTTTGCGACGAATGATAAGAAACGTGATCAGAAATTTATTGATTCTATCGGATTGAAGGTAGAACTTGTAGATATTGCAGATTTTAAATATGTGAAAGTGCTTGCAACATCCAAGTATCTGATCAATAACAGTTCTTTTCCGGCGTATTTCATTCGAAGAGATGAACAGGTGTATCTACAGACATGGCATGGAACACCGTTAAAGACATTAGGAAAACGAATGCGTTTCGGAATTGAATCCATGTATAATGTGCAACATAACTTCTTACATGCCAACTACATCATGTTCCCAAACGAATTTACAAGAAAAGCGATCATGGAAGATTATAATCTGGAAGCTTTGTATACAGGAACTGTTGTGATGAATGGATATCCAAGAAACAGTATTTTTATGGATCATGAGAAAGCTGATCAGGTAACAAAGAAACTTGGAAATGAAGATTATACAACGATGGCATATATGCCGACATGGCGTGGACAGAGTAATCATGATGTGAATACGTCTGAATATAGCAGAGAGATCAATCAGCTGTTACATTATCTTGATGAGAATTTAAAGGATGATCAGAAGTTATATGTAAACTTTCATCCAATTGTGCAGAAGTTCGTAAAGCTGGATAATTATGAACATATTTATCCATTTCCAAGTGGTGTTGACAAGTATGAATTTTTAAATAGTGTTGATGCACTGATCACGGATTACTCAAGTGTATTTTTTGATTACTCGATTACAAGAAAACCAATTATTTTGTATATGTATGACTATGAAGAATATATGCATGATAGAGGAATGTATTTTGATATCAAAGAATTGCCATTTAGAAAGATCTATGACAAGGAAGCATTAAGAGATTGTCTGGTCAACGAGACATTCCGCGAGGATTCTTATGAAAATGATATGGAATATACAGAAAAATATATTCAGTATGATTCTATTGATGCTGCAAAGAATATGGCAGAACTTGTTTTTCATGGAAATATGTGCGATATGCCAACGATCGATTACAGTTTTAACAAAGAAAAGAAAAGAAGAGTTTTGCACTATCCAAACGTAAAAACAGCACAGACGATCGATACGATCGCACAGATCGCTAAGAAAGATGAAGATGTAGTGATCTTTGAAAAACGTTTTTTCAATCCAGAATTAAGCAGTCATTTACATGATAATTATCTTGATGATTTTGATTATATTTTTATTACACGAACACTTCCAAGAACCTATGCAGAAGAAGTGTTAAAAAGAAAGAGTGCTAAGATCAGAAAAGAACTTCATAAGAGAGAGATCAAGAGATGCTTTGCAGATCTTCCAGTGTATTCAAAGTTTGAGACAGAATATTATCATGGAGAAGCAGGAGAGACATTTTCTTTCAATAAGAAAAAGATGATCAATGCATCCATGCGAGTAATGGAAGACCATTTGGAGATTAAGTTTGAGGAAGGCAAGAAAGGCCAGCCAAAGAAACTGTTATTTGTAAATAAGAAAAATCAGATCATTTATACAAGGAATCTGACAGAAAAAGAATGGAAAGATCATTGTATTAAGGAATATTTTGATGAATTTCTTTCGCTTGAAATTGCAGATATGAACGGAAGATATCAGTTGATGATCGAATTAGAAGATGAAAATGGCAACAAACTGCCATATTTCTTTGTAGATCGTAAAGAATATGCAAAACGAAAAGAAGCGATGGATGAATTAGATAAATCTTCTGTATATATGACAGGAATCAAGAAACATGATATTACTTATCAGAATACATTCGAACCTGCGGATACAAGTGTGATTCCTTATATGAATGAAGTAGATGGAAGATTTTCTGTATTTATGGGAGATCAGGCACAGTTATCCGTTCGTAATATGCGTGGACAAGTACTGAAATTCAAGATCAAGGGTTCAAAAGTTCATGTGAAAATGAAATATAAAAACAAAGAAGCTGGAATCAAAAATGTCATATTATCATATCGAAGTAAAGTGGAGACGATCGATTATCCATTTGAATATAAAGTAACGAGGTCGGGTGATCATTATATCATTGATGCTCAGATTGATATGTCGGTATTATCACTGGAAGAACTGTTTTGGGATGTATTTGCTGTAACAGAGAAGAATGGAGAAGAAGTAAGAGTAAGTGCATATTGGAGCAGATGGCAGAGATTAAAATTATTACTGATGAATTATCAATGTGATGTTGATAAAGAGCATATTATTTTCCCTTATTCGACGATCACATGCAAAATGGCATTTACTTATCGTACAAGATCAAAATATGATGGATTTGATGTAAAGATCAAGGAATTAGCAGCTTTTGGTGTTTATACGTTGTTATTACCATATTGGAAAAAGAAACGAGTATGGTTAGTATTTGAAAAATTCTGCTCTATGGCGCAGGATAATGGATATTATTTCTTCAAATATTGTATGGAGCAGCTTCCAAAAGAAAAGAAGCAGCATATTTATTATATTCTCGATACAGATTCTGCTGATTATGATAAGATGAAGCAATATGGAAAGCATGTGATTCCATTTATGAGTTTTCGACATATTTTATATTCACTTGTTGCTAATTTATATATAGCTTCTGATTCAAAGAAACATTTATATACATGGAGAGCAAAACCAAATGTGATCTCAAATCGTATTTCAAAACATAATATCTTGTTTTTACAGCATGGGGTGACAGCATTAAAACGTGTACATCCGATTTTTGGAATGAAAGGTTCAAGTCCTATGACTCATTTTACAACGACATCAAGATTTGAGCATAAGATCATTGTAGAGAATTTTGGATATGAAGATGGTGATGCACCGATTCTTGGATTTACGAGGTGGGATGTTCTGGAAGATACTTCAAAACCAGAGGAAAAGATCATTCTCGCAATGCCGACATGGAGATCATGGCTGGAAGAAAAGAGTGCAGAAGAGTTTAAGGCAAGTGATTATTATAAAAACTATATGAAACTGTTACAGAGTCAGAAACTTGCAAGAATCTTAAAAGAAAATGATGTTAAATTGATTTTTTACATTCATCCAAAGTTTAAAGATTATTTGAGCGAGTTTAATGTCAGTGGAGATAATATTGAGTTGATTCCATTTGGAACAGAGCCATTAAATGAGATCATGAAGAAATGTTCTATGCTGATCACAGATTATTCTAGTGTATGTTGGGATGTATGTTATCTTGATAAACCAGTATTATTCTACCAGTTTGATTATGATATGTATATGCAGGCGCATGGAAGTTATCTGGATATGGAGCATGAACTATTTGGAGAACGTTATACAGAATATGAGAAATTGATCGATGGAATTGAAGAGTATATTCACAATGGATTTAAAGAAAAAGAAGAATATACAAAATTAAAAGATTATTATTTTGAATATCGTGATAATGATAACAGTAAACGTACGTATGAATATATCATAAGCAAAGGATATTAAAATGGACAAAAAGAGGAGAATAAAATATATAGATTTGTGCAAAGGCTTAGGAATCTTGATGGTAACATGGGGACATATTACCAAGCTTGATAATCCAGTCGATACGTGGGCGGCATCATTCAAGATGGCAATTTTCTTTGTTGCCGCCGGATATCTGATCCGGTATGCAGATTCTTATCGGACACAGACATTAAAGGGATATTCAGTAAAGTTATTGAAATCATTGATGCTGCCATATGTATTGTTTAGTATTTTGTCGATTGGCTTTCGATTTGCAACGATGATCATGAAACACAGAATTGATATTCCGGCGATCAAATCTTATATTTTGGCAACAATCACATTAAGAGGAACATTTGCACTATGGTTTTTGCCGGTGTTATTTATTGCGGAGATCCTGTTTTTCTGTCTTATCAAATATCTTCCGAAATGGGTGAGGATCGTGATATTGATCGTGATACCTGTTTTTGGAATTTGGGAGTCTTATTTTATCAGACACTTGATCGCTTCAGTGGATCCATTAACATTTGAAAGAATATCATTTTTGATTTTACCGATCAGTAAAGCATTGATCGCATTATGGTTCTTGGAGATCGGACATATTGGATGTATGTTATTCAGTAAGGTAACATACAAAGAAATCCGATTTATGATCGGACTGGTATTTACAATTGGAAATATCTTTTTATCACAGCAAAATAATGGTGTAGATTTAAATAATATGTCTTTAGGTATTCACCCACCACTATTTTTTGTTACAGGAATCATTGGATCTTTTGGAGCACTATTTGTCTTTGAATTTCTTGAAGATTATGTTACATTTACGATACTGAATTATTTTGGAAAGAATTCTTTGGTATTAATGTGTACACAAAGACCGTTTTATATTATTTCTACTGCAACTGCAGGATGGAAGATCATATCAGGAATGCCAGGGATCATGGCATGGAGATATTATATTGACTGCCTTGGGGCAATGATCCTTGTGATGATCATTGAATATTCAATAATAACATTTGTTAATACAAAAGCTAAATTTTTGATCGGAAGATTTTAGATAGTTGAATAATCTGTTAAGGAATAGTATAATAGCAAGGTGTAAATTAAAAATATCAAAATGGAGAAGTACAGTGAAATCTTATATTGAAAATTTTAAAAAGTACAGATTCCTTTTATGGGAACTTGTAAAGAAAGGTGTTAAGTTAAAATACAGAAGATCATATTTAGGTATTTTATGGACACTGTTAGAACCGTTAATGACAATGATCGTACTAAGTGTAGTATTTGGTACATTGTTTGGAAACAAGGATCCACATTTCCCAGTATATATCTTATGTGGACGTTTGATGTATAGTTTCTTTTCATCTGCGACAAATGGTGCGATGAAAGCGATCAGGACGAATGCAGGAATGATCAAGAAAGTATATGTGCCAAAATATATTTATCCATTATCCAGTGTATTGTTTAATTATATTATTTTTGCTATCTCTCTGATCGTGTTGGTAGTAGTATCTATTGTTTTGAAGGTATATCCAACCATTTATCTGGCACAGGCGATCATTCCATTGATCTTATTATTGATCACAGCTTTTGGAGTTGGAATGATCCTATCTACGATGGCAGTATTCTTTAGAGACTTAGAATATTTATGGTCTGTAGGATTAATGATCATTATGTATGCATCAGCAATTTTCTACAAACCAGGGAAGTTATTAAAATCAGGTTTTGGATGGATCTTAAAATGCAATCCATTATATCTTCTGATCCATAATTTTAGACAGGCTGTTTTTGGTATGCCGATGAATATGAAGTTTTTAGCTGCATCCATCGTGTTTGCAATCGTAAGTGTTATTGTAGGATTGATTTTCTTCTATAAGAAGCAAGATGAATTCATTCTGCATATTTAGGAGGGTATCATGGCAAAGAAAGAAGTATTGAAAGTTGAACATGTTGGAATGAAGTTTAACTTAAGTCAGGAAAAGGTTGATGATCTGAAAGATTATGTGATCAAGTTATTGAAACATCAGATTTCATATAATGAATTCTGGGCATTAAAAGATATTAATTTTACCCTTAACAAAGGGGATCGACTTGGAATCCTTGGATTGAATGGAGCTGGAAAGAGTACGCTGTTAAAGGTTATTGCAGGGGTATTAAAAGCAACGGAAGGAACTGTGACAGCCAAGGGGAAGATCGCTCCATTGCTTGAATTAGGTGCTGGATTTGATCAACAGTATACAGGACGTGAGAATATTTATCTTTATGGAGCAGTTCTTGGATTCTCAAAGAAGTTCTTAGATGAGAAGTTAGATGAGATCATAGAGTTCTCAGAACTGGGCAAATTTATAGATGTCCCAGTTAAGAACTATTCTTCAGGTATGAAATCAAGACTTGGATTCTCTGTTGCAACATTAGTGGAACCAGATATCTTGATCCTGGATGAAGTATTATCTGTCGGAGATGCGAAATTCCGAAAGAAAAGTGAAGCAAAGATCATGAGTATGTTTGACAAGGGAGTTACAGTATTATTTGTATCTCATTCTTTAGATCAGGTAAAGAGATTATGTAATAAGGCAATCCTACTTGAAAAAGGAAAGATCATTTCTCATGGATCGATTGAAGAAGTAAGTAAAGTATACGAAGAGAAAACAAAGTAAGATAGAAGACACGGAGGTGTGATATGAGAAAAGTAATCACATATGGAACATTTGATTTACTGCATGCGGGACATATCAATTTATTGCGCAGAGCAAAAGAATTAGGTGATTATTTAATTGTAGTTGTATCAACAGATGAGTTTAACTGGAATGAAAAACGGAAAAAATGTTATTTCAGTTATGAAGAAAGAAAAAAACTGGTAGAAGCAGTTCGTTATGTGGATCTTGTGATTCCAGAAGAAAACTGGGATCAGAAGATTTCCGATGTGAAAGAATATCATGTAGATACATTTGTTATGGGAGATGACTGGAAAGGTAAGTTTGATTTCTTAAAAGATTACTGTGAAGTCGTATATCTTCCAAGAACAGAAGGAATTTCTACAACAAAGATCAAACAGGATCTTGGATTAAACGGAACAACAGCGAATAAATAGCAAGAGTTATGAATTAAGATATAAGAGGAATTTCGTTGACAATAGAGGTTATGAACGGCTAGAGACGGAATTCTTCTTTTCTGCGTTATCAAACAAAAAGAATTTAAGATAATGCTATAGATGAAAGGATTAGTTTTTGATGCATTTTATAGAAATTAGCAATATTTTTAAAAGTGAAAAAAAGAGATATAAAGTTACCGCAGTTTTAAAATTACTGGTCGTGTTTGCATTGCTTGGATTCTTTTTATCAAATAAGCCAATGTATCATGTGCAGACTGATTTTTACCTGAAACGTATGGGATTTGTATTTTTGGCATGTTTTTGGATGGTATTTGTAACAGTTTGCGACATTCGTTTGAGTCAGAAGGTTGACAGGGCTTTTGTGATCATTCTTGGAGTGATCGCACCAGTTATGGGATGGATCTTGTCAGAATTTTTGATCAATGAAGCAGAGTGTGCATTTCCGCCGACACAGTTCTATCAGAAAGAGCCACTTTGGATCGTTCTAAGTCTTGCAATGATCATTTTGGTGGATCTGCTGATCATATTTTTGACGAACAGCATCAGAGTTGGATCAGTGATCGTACCATTTGTATTGTTTATCTTTGCGGTAGTTGTATGTGTTGTATATGAATTTCGCGGGATTCCGATGATGGCACCAGATATTTTAACAGTACAGACGGCTACTAGCGTGATGGGTAATTATACATTCAAATTGACGTTTGAACAATATAGTGTGATCTTGGTATGTATGGCATTTTTCTTTACATTTTTAAGACTTCATGAGGTAAAGGTTACAGAAAAAAGAGTATTTCACATTGCAGGATTTATTGTTGTTGCATTAGGATGCGGATTGTTCACAAATCAGATCATACTGTCTGATTTTATGGAAGAGCACCAGATCAATATTCGTATGTTCCGTCCAATGGAAAGTTATCAAAAATATGGAGGCGTGCTGACATTTGCAAGAAGTGTTGGATATGCGGTCGTGAAGAAGCCAGAAGGATATACAACAGCGAAGGTTGATCAGATCATTCAGGAATATGAAAAGAAATCAGCGAATGCACAGCAAAGTACAGCAAAGCAATATCCGAATATCATAACAGTTGTCAATGAAACATTCGCAGATATTAAGGTGCTGGGAAATTTTAAGACGAACGAAGATTATATGCCCTATTTCCATAGTTTGAAGAAGAATTGTGTGACAGGATATACGTATGCATCGATTGTAGGTGGTCAGACAGCGAATACAGAATTTGAATTGTTGACAGGAAATACTCTTGGGTTTTTATCAGCTGGAACGACAGCATTTCAGCTTTATATTCATGGGCAGATGCCTTCACTAGTTAGTAATCTAAAGGCAGAAGGATATTCTGGAAATAAAGCGATGCATCCGTTCAATCCGTATAATTATAATCGACCAGCTGTATATAAAGATTTTGGATTTACGGATTTTATTGATAAATTTGACTTTCCTAAGAATGTAAAAAGGGTTAGAGAGTATATTTCTGATGAGGCAAATGTAGATCGCATTATTTCTGAATATGAAAAGAATCGTAAGAAGACAGATCAGCCATTTTATATGTATAATATGACGATCCAGAATCACAGCCCTTATGATAAGGATGCAGCCAACTTTAAACAGCCGATCAAGATTGAAAGCAGCAAATATGATGCTGAGGCCAATAGATATCTAAATCTGATCAAATATTCAGATGACAGTTTAAAACAGCTGACAGGTTATTTTGAAAAATGTAAAGAGCCAACGATCATTTTATTTTTAGGAGATCATCAGCCAAGATTGACAGATGAATTTATGAATAAGATCACAAACGGTCAATATCAGACTTGGAGCAGCGAACAGATGATGAAGCGTTATCAGGTACCATTCGTGATCTGGGCCAATTATGACATTAAAGAACAGCATATAGAGAAGACAAGCATGAACTATATCCAAAGTATCCTGACCAAGACAGCTGGAGTAAAGATGACAGGATATCAGAGATTTTTAAATGAGGTCCGAAAAGAAGTTCCAACGATCACATCGCAGGGATATTGGGGAAAGAATGGAAAATTTTATCAGATTAATGATAAAGGATCACCATATTATGGTATAATACAGAAGTATCGTATGATTCAGTACAATATGATGTTTGATAAGAAGAATCGCAGAGATTCATTCTTTGAAGTAAGTAAATAGGAGTGCACGTATGAAGCAACTGATTAAGAATATTACGATTCAGATATATAAAGTATTAACATATCTGATTCCAGTAAATAAAAAGATGATTATATTTCAGAGCAGCAATGGACGTAACTATACAGGAAATCCAAGATACATCTATGAAGAGATGGTAAGAGAAGGCCTTGATCAAGAATATGAATGTATCTGGTTTTTCTTTGATACAAGTATAGAAGTTCCAGGTAAATGCAAGAAGATACGGAATAATTATTTCCCATATTTTTGGTATTTAATGAGAGCAGGAATCTGGGTATTTGATAGTCGTCAGCCATTATATGTGCGTAAGAAGAAGCATATCACATACATTCAGACATGGCACGGAACACCGCTTAAGAAGCTTGCGCTTGATATGGACCGAATGGATATGGGTGGAAGTACGGATATTGAGAATTATCATGAACAGTTTAGAGTAACATGTAAGGATTGGGATTATCTTGTATCACAGAATAAGTTTTCTACAGATATTTTCAGATCATGTTTTGCATTTAAAGATCGTCCAATCTTACAGATCGGATATCCAAGGAATGATATTTTGATCAATGATAATTCTCCTGCTAAGATCAGAGAATACAAAGAAAAACTTGGACTTCCATTGGATAAGAAGATCATATTATATGCTCCAACTTGGAGAGATAATGAATATAGCGAGAAAGGAAAGTACAAATTTGCTTCAAAACTAGATTTTGATAAAGCAAAGGAGGAATTATCAGATGAATATATATTCATTGTAAAATATCATTATCTTGTATCAGATAAGATTGATTGGACACCATATAAAGGATTCGTTTATACATTCGACGAGACAAAAGATATTGCATGGTTATACCTTGTGTCAGATATGTTGATCACGGACTATTCTTCTGTAATGTTTGATTATAGTATTCTTAACAGGCCGATGTTATTCTTTGCATATGATCTGGAAGACTACAAGGAGAATCTGAGAGGATTTTATTTTGACTTTGTCAATGATATTCCAGGACCGATTTCAAGAGATACAGATCAGTTGATCAAAGATATTAAAGAATATAATGAAGATAGTTGGAAAGAAAAATATAAGAATTATCATGATAAATTCAATGGCATAGATGATGGACATGCTTCACAGAAGGTCATTGACGTGATAAAGAAGGTAAGCAGATAGAGATCTGCCGAACAATAACACAGTCAGGAGGTTTGAAAACAATATGGTAACGATTCTGTTAGCGACATTGAATGGAGAGGATTATTTAAAAGCGCAGTTAGAATCAATTGCAGCTCAGACCTATGAAAACTGGCAGCTGGTCGTGGGTGATGATGGTTCTACAGATGGTACGATCAGCATTCTTGAAGAATTCAGTAAACAATATCCGGAACAAGTGACGATCATTAAGAATGACCCGCCACAGGGAAGTGCCAAAGACAATTTTATTTCACTGATTCAAAATTCTTACGGACCGTATTTTATGTTTTGTGATCAGGATGATGTGTGGAAACCAGATAAGATTTATCTGACATTACAGAAGATGGAAGCGTTAGAGGCAAGATATGGAGAGAAAACACCGATCTTGGTTCATTCAGATCTGTCAGTTGCAGATCATAACTTAGAGATGGTTGCAGAGTCATTCTTTCAGTATGCGAATATTCCAAAGAGAATTGTATTGAATCAATTGATGGTACAAAATTCTGTGACAGGGTGTACGATGATGATCAATCGTTGTCTGCAACAATATTTTTTACGGCCGTTACCGATGTCTAAGATCATCATGCATGATTATTGGGCGGCATTGATCGCGAAAGTGTTTGGCAAGATTGGTTTTGTAAATGAGCCAACGATGTATTACCGTCAGCATGGCAATAATTCTGTTGGTGCGAAAGATGCAAAGAATCCCGTCTTTTTGTATCATCGTCTCAAAGAAGGAAAGAACAGCTATCGCCGTATGATGATCGAATCTATGGAGCAGATGCAGGGATTTGTTGAGACATATGGGGAAGAGATCGATAATCTGGATGTTTATGAACTTCTTGAGAGTTATGGAGAATTGTATTATAAAGGAAAGATCAAACGATTGAGTTTTTATAAAAATCATCACGTATTAAAGGAAGGAAATATCCGAAAGCTGATGCAGTGGCTTTGGGGATAGGAATATTTATGAAAAAAGCATTAGGACTTGCAGGAAAATATGTGATCATGTTTCTGTCGTGTTTATTTCCAAGAAGCAGAAAGATATATATCTTTGGAGCATGGCTTGGAGAACAGTTTGCAGACAATCCCAAATATCTGTTTTTAGAAGCACAAGAGCATAAAGAGATCCGTCCGATATGGATCACGAAGAATGAATCAGTCTGCAGAAAAGTCAGGGAGCTTGGATATGAAGCTTATATGTTTGACAGTTTTAAAGGGATTTTAATGCAGCTTCGGGCCAAATATGTGGTAGTCTGCAATGGGATCAGTGATGTGAATCATACATTTATGGGACGAGCAGTATTCTTAAATCTTTGGCATGGGGTTCCATTAAAGAAAGTTGGCTATGATGATGATAAGGTCAAGAATTGGGATAGCAAGGGTCAGAAAATCCGAAGAATGATTCAGGAAATCCCATTAGGAAAAGAGTATGTAGTAGCAACAAGTGATTTTTATGCTCCGATCTATGAAAGTGCATTTCGAAGATCAAAGAGTCATATCATAACATTGGGACAGCCAAGGAATGATATATTCTATGATCAAAGTGGAAAATTTTATGCTTCTCATCAGTTGTCAAAAGCGGCAAAAGGAAAGAAAGTCATTTTATATACGCCGACACACAGGAAAGAAGGTAAAGTGGTATTTCCTTTGGAAGAACATTTTGATTTTAAAGTGCTCAATGATTGGTGTATCCAAAATGATATTTTGTTCGTGATCCGGCGCCATTTTTATCATAAAGATGAGAAAGTAGATTTCTCCATGTATTCTAATATAACAGATATCACAGAGAGATCCATGGATATTCAGGAATTATTAATGGATACGGATATTCTGGTTACAGATTATTCAAGCACATATATAGATTATCTATTACTGGACCGGCCAGTAGTCTTTTATAATTTTGATTATCAGGATTATCTGGAGCATGATCGTGGTATGTATTGCGATTATGAGAAGGCGGCTCCGGGATATAAGGCAGAGACATTTGAAGCCTTGATGGAAGAATTCGAACGTCTGGTACAAGGCGAAGATCATTTTAAAGAGGTTAGAAGGCAGGCAAGGGATTTCTTTTACTGCAAAGAAGGCCAGGGAATGGTTGGAGAAACATTGTTAGGAATCTTGAAGAATATAAAATAAAAAGAAGCTTTTGATCTATGAGTGAATCCATAGATCGAGAGCTTCTTTTTTGCATTTTGAGTTGATATTTAGGATTAATATCCAGCACGATAAATGATCTTCTGATTGATACGGCTAAGCTCATCACTGACTTGATAATCCGATGTACCAAAGAGGTATTTATGTGCGCGGATCGCATTCTCTTTCAATGTTGTAGGGAATCCATAATAAGTACCATAATAACGGAGCTCTTTCTGGTCCCAAGGGAATCCCTGCTGATCTTTGATGTCATACTTGAAAACAGATAAGAACATATCAAACAATTCATCCTGACTCATATTTGTCTTTACCTGAGGAAGTATCTCATCCATAACAGACATCATCTTCAAAGGATTTTTCTTGGCTTTGTCAAAAATCTTCTGAAGGACTTCTCGTTGTCTTCCGGCTCTGGCAAGGTCACCGCCAGCGGTATAACGGATTCTGGAATAAGCAACGGCTTGATTTCCATCCAGAGTATAAGTACCGGCAGAAGAAAGTTTTGGAGAATGTCCACCGTTGATACGATTCATGTCACCGATATAAGCATTTAAATTCTTTAAGATGCTTTTATCGACTTTTACTTCGATTCCGCCAACAGCATCAACGATATCAGCAAGAATCTTAAAGTTTACAGTTGCGTATTTTTCAATATTCAGATCAAGATTACGATTGATTGTGCTGATCGCAAGCTCTGGACCGCCCCAGGAATAAGCGGCATTGATCTTACTGTATTTTCCATTAATACTTACATATGTATCACGATAGATCGATAACAGTTTGACATCTTTGGTTGAATTGTTGATGCTGACAACTATGATAGAATCAGAACGGTTTCCACGATCTGACATACTTCCAGTCTGAGAATCAATTCCGAAAAAAGCATAGTTGGTATAGTCAGTCATATTGCTGTCTTTGTTTACAGTGACAAGCTGGCTGTGGTCAAGACTTTTTGTTGATATTTTCCCAAGTTTTTTGTGAACTGTGGAAAGCGTAAGTCCGACTAATACAGCGATCACAAGAATGAGAATGATCAAGATCCGAAGTGGAGATCTTCTTTTTCGTTTTCGCTTTGTGTGTTTGGCATGTTTTGTATGCTGTGCTGTCATAATGTATCCCTCCAGATTTCCTTAAATAGTTAAGTTTGTACAGAAAAAAGGATGAAAACCTCCATCCTTTTCTTGCTGTTTAATATGCATTTTTATTGACAAATCCCTTAAAGAATGTAAGAAATAATATCTTGATATCAAGTCCCAAAGACCAATTCTCAATATAATACAGGTCATGCTCGATTCTGCTTCGGATGGAAGTATCACCACGGAATCCATTGACCTGAGCCCATCCAGTAATACCTGGACGAACTTGATGCTTGATCATATAACGAGGAATCTCTTCTTTAAATTTCTCGACAAACAAAGGTCGTTCTGGACGTGGCCCGATCAGACTCATATCGCCTTTTAATACATTCCAGAATTGAGGAAGTTCATCAAGGCTTGTCTTACGGATCACACGTCCAACAGGTGTAACACGGACATCGTTCTTGGTTGTCCATTCTTTGGCCTCTTTCTTAGGGTCCTGTACACCCATGGAACGGAATTTGTACATCTTAAAAGGTTTATTCCCAAGACCGATACGTTCTTGGGCAAAAATGATTGGTCCAGGAGAACTCTTCTTCACAAGGATCGCAACGATAAGCATGATCGGTGAGAATAAAATCAACGCAATGATAGAACCGATAATATCGATCAGACGTTTGATCAGTTTATTCATCGTATTTGTTAATGGTACGTTACGGATATTGATAACTGGGAGTCCGTCCAGATCTTCAGTGTATGGGTTTGTGGAAATAAAGTTATAGTAATCTGGAACAAACTTTGTATGCACACCAGACTTCTCACAGATCGCAACGATCTGTTCCAGTTTATGGTATTCATTCAGATTCAGAGTGATCGCAACTTCATCAAGAGATGTCTTCTCAAGATAAGCGGCAAGATCTGAAAGTGTACCAATCTTCTTGATTCCACGATATTCAAAATTATCACTGACAAGATCATCAAAAATCCCATGAACCTTTAAGCCCCATTGAGGATTTGATTTGATGCGGTCGATATATGCAGCTGCTGAAGTACTGAAACCGATAAATACCGTATGTTTGATATTGCGTCCTTTCTTACGGTTCGTTTTCAAAATCCTGCGTATGATATATCTGGATAAAAGACCAAAAATAAAGTTAAATAAATAAAATAACAGATATAAAGAACGTGGAAAGTTCTGAATCTGCCATACAGTGATCACAAATGCAGAAAGTCCAAGTCCGATCAGATTCGCTTTGACCAGATTCACAAGTTCCTTGGAACCACGCTGGTAACGCTTTGGTGTATAAAGACCAAAGAACGAATACAATAACAATAACAGGATCAAAGAGCTGATCAGCGGTTTCTGATATTGATAAAACTCTGGATAATAGCGGTTGAGATCGAAAATCTCCTGATTCAGCCAGAATCCAAAGATCGTGCATTTAAATCTTATATACCATGCTGCAAATCCTGCAAAATAAATGCAGACAGCATCCATCACGACATGCAGTCTGTTTAAGTAAGTTTGGTTTTGTTTGATCATATGATAAATACTCCTTTTTCACTTCCTTCTATTATAAGGGATAAAAAGAGATCATACAATGACAAATGACTTAACTTTTTCTTATTTTTGTATTTTGTACTTATTGACACTCTCATCATTTTCACGAAAAATGAGAAAAAAGAGGAAATCATTTTTTAGTAACATATTAATCACAGTTTTTACACATTTATAAGATATATTTATCTCATAAAAGATAAAGGTCGAAACAAAAGATCAGGATCGAAAGGAGAATTAATCATGAGTGAATATAATACAAATCAGGATGGACAGTGGAAGACTTCCGATCAGTGGAGAGCGGAGGAAGCGAACGACCATTCCAATCCTAAGAAAAACAAAAATGGCGGCAGAGGAAAATATGTTGCAAAATTAGCAGCATCTGCAGTAGCTTTTGGATTGATCGCAGGGCTTGTGATGCAGGGAGTCACATATGGATTTAGCAGAGCAGGCATTGGAAATGGTGCAACACAGCTTGCAACAACGAAGACAACAAGCAGCAGTTCAAGTACCAGCAGTAATGACCTCTCAGGTGTATCAAAAAATGTTATGCCATCGATCGTATCGATCACAGGAAAGTTCGAGACAACAAGCCAGAGTTGGTTTGGACAGACACAAAGCAGTGAATCCGAAGGTGTTGGTTCAGGTATCATCATTGGCAAGAAAGATGGTAAGATTTTGATCGTTACAAATAACCATGTCGTAGCAGATGCCAAATCTTTATCCGTAGGATTTGTGGATGGAAAGAGTGCAAGTGCAACCATTCGTGGTACTGACAGCGATGCGGACTTAGCGGTTGTAGAAGTAGATACAAAGAACATGAAATCTTCTACCTTAAAGAAGATCGCAGTGATCACATTAGGAGATTCCTCAAAATTACAGACAGGAGAAAGAGCGATTGCAATTGGTAATGCATTAGGATATGGACAGTCTGTCACAGGTGGTTATATCAGTGCATTAAATCGACAGGTACAGTTGACAGACAAGACAATGACACTGATCCAGACAGATGCAGCGATCAACCCTGGAAATAGTGGTGGTGCTTTATTAAATAGCAAAGGTGAATTAATTGGTATTAATACAGTTAAATATTCTTCAGAAGATGTAGAAGGAATGGGATATGCGATTCCGATCAATACAGCAAAACCGATCATCAATAAACTGATCAAGAATGAGGCAACAAGTGAGAGTGAACAGGCATATTTAGGTGTATCAGGTCAGACGATCGACAGCTCTATGGCAAGCCAGTTTGATATGCCATCTGGTGTTTATGTACAGCAGGTGATCAAGAGTTCCCCAGCCCAGAAAGCAGGCATCAGTGCAGGAGATGTGATAGTATCCTTTAATGGAAGCAACGTTTCTACAATGGATGGATTAAAAGAAAAGATTTCAAACCTGAAAGCAGGCAAGAAAGTTAAAGTTGTTGTAAAACGTCAGAATCAGATGGGTACTTATGAGAAGAAGACACTGACAGTTACTCTTGGAAAGAAATCAGATGCACCAAGCACAAGCAGTAACAGCAGCAATAGCAATAGTAATAACAGCAATAGTTACAACAATAATTATAATAATGAAAGTTCTAACAGCCAGTATTATAGTTTTGGACAGTAAAACCGGTTGAAAAAAGAACCAAAGAAAGATACAATAAAATGGAACCCTGTGAGTAGGCAGGGTTCCATTTTTTAGTCAGGAGAATATGCCTATGGTTATGATCGAAATTGAAAATATTAAGAAGTTTATGGCAGGTTTTTTAGGAGGAAATCTTTTTGATGATTTCTTGATGAGCGAAGGAAAACTGTCCATGAACATTTCGTATGAATTTGATGGAAAGATCTTAAAAGAATTTTATGATACAGAAGAATGGAAAGAGATGAAACAATATCCATATGTAACGTGGGAAGAAGAGAAAGAAAAAATATTTTCTCTCGTAAAAGGGAAGAAGACACCGCTGTCTTTTCAATTTGTGATGATGTTAAAACCAGATCTTTCTCCAGAGTTTCTTGCCAAATATAATCTTGCAGTCCGAGAAGATGAAATAGCAGGATTATTTATCAACATTTTATACGACCGACAGGGATTAAAGTGTACATCAGGAGTGTCCAGAAAGACATTTGTACTGGATAAGACTTTGGAAGAAGCGTGGGATCAGGAAGTGAAAGAAAGATTTTTAACAAAGTACCTGTAAAATTTTTCACAAACTTCGGGAACTTAAAAGAAACTTTGTTTGCATGTTTCTTTTTGCGTAGATATATGTTAGAATAAGTAGTAATGAATACCAGATAAGAAAGTTGTAAAAAGGAGATACGAATATGAGTTTTCATATTGTTTGTGACAGCTGTACGGATTTGACAGAAGAAGATTTAAAAAAAGGATGTTATACTTTAGTACCCCTGACATTATTAGTGGATGGAGAAGAAATCATAGATGATGAAACATTTGATCAGGCAGATTTTTTAGCAAAGGTTGCAGCAAGTAAAGAGTCTGTGAAGTCAGCATGCCCTGCACCAGAGAGTTATATGGAAGCATATTCCAAGGCAGATGATATATATGTGGTAACATTATCTGCAGAATTAAGTGGATCATACAACAGTGCAGTTTTAGGAAAGAATCTATATGAAGAAGAGAACGGAACAAAGAATATTCATGTAGTGAATTCCAGAGGAGCCGCTACGACTCAGGTTCTGATCGCACGTAAGCTCAACGAATATGCAAGTCAGGGAATGCCATTTGAAGAAGTGGTTGATAAGATTGAAGAGTATACAACAAGTCTTAGAACATATTTTGTTTTGGAGACACTAGAAGTACTAAGAAAGAACGGAAGATTATCAAGACTATCTGCAACGATCGCCGGTGCATTAAATATCAAACCAGTCATGATCGGTACAAGAGACGGCGTGATCCAGAAAGCAGCCCAGGCAAGAGGAATGAAGAAAGCACTCGCGAAGATGGTAGAACACATGGGAAGCGAAGGAAGAGATCTCACAAGAAGACAATTCGTCATTTCACACTGCAATTGCTACGAGAGAGCTGTTTACGTGAAAGAATTGATCAAGAAGCACTTACACGCAGAAGACGTTGATATTGTAGATACTAAAGGAGTCAGCAGTTTGTATGCATGCGATGGAGGAATCATTGTATCATATTAGATTCTGGTTACTTGAATAGACGTGTATATAAGTGATAGAAATAAACATCCACTTAAATTTTCCAAGTTTGTAATTGTTCACACGATAGACTTCTGATATATGATAAAAAATAAATAAACGATCGGGAGAGCAGCATTAGAATTTTGCTCTCCCGATCGTTTATTTATTTTTTATCATATATTCAAAATCTATAGTTGGCCAACTGCAACTTAAAATTGTTACAAAATTAACGTGATTATACACAAAAATGAACCGGATTGTTACGAAATTAACGTACAAATTGCACAAAAAACACTTGAATTTGTCGAAGAATGTGCGTATAATGGGAGTCAATATACTGATATAGAGGAATTAAGGAGGATGAGTCATGAGTCGTTTGGAATTAAGGTCTCCGAACCAGGCACAGCTGGTTGTGGAAGGTCTTTATAAGGATTTGGAACGAAGAATCGAGTCAAGCCCGCCAGGGTTATGTCCGGTTGATATGTCCAGAGCATTTTTGGAGATCTGTCATGCACAGAGCTGTGGAAAGTGTGTTCCATGTCGTGTAGGACTTGGACAGTTAAAGAATCTGATCACAGATGTTTTAGATGGCAAAGCAACGATCCGAACTTTAACAGAGATACATGAAACAGCAAAATCCATTATGGAATCCGCAGACTGTGCGATTGGCTATGAGGCAGCCAACATGGTATACAAAGGAGCCATTGGATTTAAAGATGATTATGTAGAACATATCATGTACCATCGATGCTTAAGTACGTTAAAGCAGCCGGTGCCATGTGTATCCAGATGTCCTGCGAGAGTGGATATTCCGGGATATATTGCGTTGGTACGTGAAGGAAGATATGAGGATGCAATCCGTCTGATCAGAAAAGATAATCCATTCCCAACAACATGTGGATTTATCTGCGAGCATCCATGTGAAGCATTATGCCGTAGAAATATGATCGATGATGCGGTGAATATCCGTGGATTAAAACGTATGGCAGCAGATGCAGCAGGATACGTTGCACCGCCAGAATGTGCAGAATCTACAGGGAAGAATATTGCCGTTGTAGGTGGTGGACCAGGTGGATTAAGTGCAGCATATTTCTTACAGTTGATGGGACATCAGGTAACCGTATATGAGATGCTTCCAAAACTTGGAGGAATGTTACGTTATGGAATTCCAAACTACAGGCTGCCAAAAGAACGCTTAGATGATGATATTCAGGCAATCTTAGACACAGGAGTCAAAGTAGATTGTGGAAAAGCTATCGGCAAAGATTATTCCATTGTGGATTTAAAAGAAAAATACGATGCTGTGCTGATCACGATCGGTGCAAGCACAGATAAGAAGTTAGGATTAGAAGGCGAAGATGCCAAAGGCGTTATTTCAGCGGTACAGTTCTTAAGAGATGTCGGATACGGAACACAGGAAAGCCTGGAAGGAAAAGAAGTTGCCGTGATCGGTGGTGGAAATGTTTCCATGGATGCAGTTCGTACATCTGTAAGATTAGGTGCGAAGAAAGTCAGCATCGTATACAGAAGAAGAGTTGCCGATATGACAGCACTTCCAGATGAGATTTTAGGAGCAGAAGCAGAAGGTGTTGAGATCAAGACATTGATGGCACCTTCAAGAATCGAGAAAGACGAAGAAGGCAATGTCAAAGGTATATGGGTAACACCACAGATGATCAGTAATATCAAAGGTGGAAGAGCATCTGTAAAGCCAACAGGGGAAGATGACGTATTTATCCCATGTCAGACACTGATCGTAGCGATCGGTCAGGATATCGAATATCAGCACTTCGAAGAAGCAGGAGTTCCTGTACAGAGAGGAAAGATCAACGTAGAGAAATTCGGTGGATTCGAAGAGATGCCAGGAGTATTTGCAGGTGGAGACTGTGCGACAGGTCCATCCACAGTTATTTCAGCGATCGCAGCAGGTAAAGTTATCGCAGCCAATATCGATGAATATCTGGGATATCATCATGAAATCACAGCAGATGTTGAGATTCCAGAACCTAAGTTAGAAGATAAACCAGCATGTGGAAGAGTTAATCTTACAGAGAGAGAAGCTGGAGAGAGAGTTAAAGACTTTGAAGGAGTCGAAAACTGTATGACAGAGAAAGAAGCATGCCAGGAGGCAGGAAGATGTCTTCGCTGTGACCACTTTGGTTATGGTATTTTCAAAGGAGGTAGGGATACAAAATGGTAAATATTACAATAGATAACCACACGATCGCTGTACCTTCTGGAACAACGATCATGGAAGCAGCAGCCTCCATTCATATACCGATTCCAAAGCTTTGTTATTTAAAAGATATCAATGAAATTGGAGCGTGCAGAGTCTGCGTTGTAGAAATTGAAGGACAGGATCATCTGGTAACATCCTGTAATAACGTGGTAGAAGAAGGAATGACGATCTATACCAACAGTCCGAAAGTACGCAGAAACCGAAAACATACGGTAGAGATGATCCTTTCCCAGCACGATGCACAATGTGCAACTTGTGTAAGAAGCGGAAATTGTACACTTCAGACGGTTGCTAATGATCTGAATATTGTAGACAGCCCTTATAAGAAGGAAATCTGTATCGAAGAATGGGATACAAGATATCCATTGGTACGTGATGCAAGCAAATGTGTCAAATGTATGCGTTGTATACAAGTATGCGACAAGATTCAGGGAATGCATATCTGGGATGTATCTGGAACTGGAGCAAGAACAACAGTTGGAGTTTCAGAAAACAGAGATATCAAAACAGCAGATTGTGCATTATGTGGACAGTGTATCACACATTGTCCAACAGGAGCATTACGTGAACGAGATGATACAGACAAATTATATCGTGCATTAGAAGATAAAGATACGATCGTGGTAGCACAGATTGCACCAGCAGTTCGTGCTGCATGGGGAGAAAGTCTTGGATTATCAAGAGAAGAAGCAACAGTTGAGAAGATCGTAGATGCACTTCGAAGAATCGGTGTAGATTATGTATTTGATACAACATTTTCAGCAGATCTTACGATCATGGAAGAAGGAACGGAATTTGTCGAGAGATTTACAAATGGAGATCTTGATATGTATCCAATGTTTACATCCTGTTGTCCAGGATGGGTACGTTTCATCAAATCTCAGTATCCACAGATGGTAAACAGATTATCTTCCGCCAAATCTCCACAGGAGATGTTTGGGGCAGTGATGAAGACTGCATTTGCAAAGAAGATGAACATCGACCCAGACCGTATTTTTGCATTATCCATTATGCCATGTGTTGCGAAGAAAGATGAAAGAGAGAAACCATTATTCCATGGTGAGTTTGCAGGACATGGAGTTGACTGTGTGTTAACAACAAGAGAATTGGACCGTCTGATTCGTGCTGACCATATTGATCCAAAGACATTAAAAGATGCAGCCTTTGATACTCCGTTTACTGAGGGAACCGGAGCAGGAGTGATCTTTGGAGCAACTGGCGGAGTTATGGAAGCGGCACTGCGTTCTGCGTATTACCTGATCACAGGAAAGAATCCAGAAGTAGATGCATTTAAACAGATCCGTGGAGTGAACAAAAACGGATGGACAGAAGCCCAATTTGAGATTGCTGGCAATACGATAAATATCGCAGTTGTGAGTGGACTTCAGAACACAAGAAATCTGATGGAAGCGATCCAGAAGAGAGAAGTACACTATCATTTTGTAGAAGTTATGGCCTGTCCAGGCGGATGTGTAGGTGGAGGCGGACAGCCGATCCATGAAGGAAAAGAACTGGCATCTGACCGTGGATCCAACCTGTACTTCCTGGATAAGACAGCCCATTTGAGATTTTCACACGAGAATCCAGATATCAAACATCTGTATGATGAATACTTTGGATCACCAGGAAGTCATAAAGCACATCAGTTACTGCATGTGCAAAAATAGCTGTTAATACCTTTTAATAAAGAAAATCCAGACATTTAGAAGATACAAATTCTAAATGTCTGGATTTTCTCTCTTTTTAACATAATTACCATCTTGGATTGTCAAGTACAGTTACTTCGCCATTGATCTCACAAACAATATGGCGGTATCCTTTGGTTTCGATCGTTCCATAATCATGTCCTGCATCTGCATCAAATACATAAAAAGCAGTTAGGACTTCATCTCCAGTATTAATGGTGCGGTGAGCATATCCGCGGGGAACATACAATGCTTTCCCTTTTTCCATCCGTTCAACCCGCCAATCACCGTCAAGGTTTTCAAGCATCATATACCCTTCGCCTTTTAATGTATAATAAACTTCGGCAGTGTCTACGATCTGATGAAAATGTCCTTTCGTCATATAATATTCATTTCCAATCTTCCCAGGATGGATCATCGTTGTGCCGAATGCAAGATCACCGGCACGCTCTGGGCATCCAAGTTCATAAAACTCATAGATCAAAGGGTCTTCGTGTTTAAGAATTTCTTCAACAGATTCTTGATCCTGATACATATTTTTCATCTGGGAAAGATAACGCTTTGTAGTATCTGCGTGCTTGGAAAGTCCGTTATTTAGATCAAAATCCAAAGTAAAAGCCTGATCCCAGTTAAACTGATTCATAAAATACCTCCTAAAAAATTGCCCTAGATCTCAAGTGTGGAAACGCCTTGTTCTTTCATCATAGCTTCGAATTCCTTGATGATCGAGATACCAGCACTTGTTCCGATACGTTGGGCACCGCACTCTATCATTTTCATAAATGTCTTGGCATCACGGATTCCACCAGCAGCTTTTACCTTTACCGCATCTCCAACATGCTCTTTCATTAATTTCACATCATTAAAAGTAGCGCCGCCAGTACCGAAACCAGTGGATGTTTTGATAAAATCAGGTTTCACCTCTTTGGCGATTTCACAAAGCTTGATCTTCTCCTCATCATTAAGATAACAGTTTTCAAAAATGACTTTACAAGTAACATCTTTTTCATGGCAGGCAGCAACGATCTGTGACATCTCATCCTTGATATAATCCCAGTTAGAAGCCTTGACCTCTGTCTGATTTACAACATAATCAATCTCATTTGCACCATTTGCAATAGCATCTTTTGTATCAAAGACTTTAGAAGCGATCGTTGTCTGACCTAATGGGAAAGAGATGGCAGCTCCTGTATGAATATCCGTTCCTTCCAGTAACTTTGCACATAATCCAGACTGCACCTGATTGATCGCTACCATGGCAAAATGATGTTCTTTCGCCTCATTACATAAGACCTCCATGTCTTTAGGAGAAGCATCCGTATGTAAATTTGTGTGATCGATCATTCTTGCAAGATCATCTAATGTATATGATTTCATAAAAACCTCCTGTTTTTGCTGATATGTTTGTTTCATGTTAATTAAAATATAACATTATGTAATCATTATGTCAATATTATGTAAATGAAATAAAAGAAAATAAATTGACATAAAATAAAAAATCCGATAAAGTGAAAGAAAAAAGAAAGAGAGTATAAAATGGGAGCATTTTATTTAGATATAAAAAAAGATTTATTAGATAAGATCTTAAGTGGAGTTTACCAGCAAGGAAGCATCATACCAAATGAATACGAATTAGCTGAGATCTACAAAGTCAGTCGTCCGACGATTCGTAAGGCTGTACAGATTTTAGTAGATGAGGGATATTTAGAAAAACGTAAAAAACGAGGGACGATCGTATGTGATCCAACGATCCGGCAGGAATTTGCACAGGTGATTCAGACATTTGATAAAGAAGTAAAAGAAAAAGGACTGACTCCATCGACAAAAGTTCTGACATTCAAACAAGAAAAGGCAGAAGAAGAAGTCCGCCAGAAATTGAATCTCAAAGAAACAGAAAAAGTTTATAAACTGGTCAGATTGAGATACGTTGATGATCAGCCTAATGTTCTGGTAACAACGTATGTGCCATGCAGACTGTTTGAACATTTGTCAGAAGTTGATTTTGAAAAGGAGAGTTTATATCAGACATTTCATAAGGAAGGAAGAGATATCACATCCATACAGAGAAAGCTGGATGTGATCCTTGCAGATGAAACATGTGCGGATCTGTTAGATGTCAAAAATGGAGATCCTTTATTTTATTTTCATTCCACAGGATATGATGAAAGTCATACAGCGATTGAATATTCGATTGCAAAATATCGGGGAGATCGGAATAGCTTTGTTTTTCAACTTTCAAATAATGTGTATTATTCTTAATACATTTATTTACAAATATCAGTTTTTTCTGTATAATAAAGCACAATAAGCTGAAAACAGCGAATAAAACAATAAACAGCAACGCAGGAGGAATGACCATGAGCAAAATTCAGATGACTACTCCATTAGTAGAGATGGATGGAGATGAGATGACAAGAATTCTTTGGAAGATGATCAAAGATGAATTGTTATTACCATTTATTGATTTAAAAACAGAATATTATGACCTTGGGTTAGAACACAGAAACGAGACAAACGATCAGGTTACATTTGATTCCGCAGAAGCAACAAAGAAATATGGAGTTGCAGTCAAATGTGCAACGATCACTCCAAATGCAGCGCGTATGGATGAATATGATTTAAAAGAGATGTGGAAGAGTCCAAATGGAACAATCCGTGCGATCTTAGACGGAACAGTATTCCGTGCACCGATCACAGTCAAAGGAATCGAACCAACCGTCAGCAAATGGAAGAAACCGATCACGATCGCAAGACATGCCTATGGTGATGTATACAAAGGTGTGGAGATCAAAGTTCCAGGAGCAGGAAAAGCAGAATTAGTATTTAAAGGAGAAGATGGAACAGAGATCAGAGAAACAATTCATGATTTTGACGGACCAGGAGTGATCCAGGGAATGCATAACATTGATGCATCTATTGCAAGCTTTGCAAGAAGCTGTTTTACATATGCATTAGACACAAAACAGGATCTGTGGTTTGCAACAAAAGACACGATCTCTAAGAAATACGATCACACATTCAAAGACATCTTCCAGGAGATCTTTGATGCAGAATACAAAGAGAAATTTGATGCAGCAGGAATCGAATATTTCTACACACTGATCGACGATGCAGTAGCCCGTGTTATGAAATCAGAAGGTGGATTTATCTGGGCATGTAAGAACTATGACGGAGATGTTATGAGTGATATGATCTCATCTGCATTCGGATCATTAGCAATGATGACATCTGTATTAGTATCACCACACGGATACTATGAATACGAAGCAGCTCATGGAACAGTACAGCGTCATTATTACAAACATCTGAAAGGTGAAGAGACATCTACAAACTCTGTAGCAACAATCTTCGCATGGACAGGAGCGTTAAGAAAACGTGGAGAATTAGATGGTAATGAAGAATTAATGGCATTTGCAGATAAACTTGAGAAAGCTACATTAGACACGATCGAGAGTGGTACAATGACAAAAGACTTGGCACTTATTACAACTCTTGAGAATGTGAATGCTGTGAATAGTGAAGAGTTTATTAAGGCAATTGCGGAACGTTTAAAATAGTGTTTAGTTTATGAGACAAAAATAGAGACTATGAAATTACAATATATGTGAAATCCATAGTCTCTATTAGAATTCTTAAATTATGAATGATTTGGGTGATTAGCATCCGCTTGCTCAAGGGTTCCATAATGGTTCCATCTTCTACCTTTATTTCCACTATATGTACACCAATAAACAGTATCTCCAGGAGATAGTTTGCCATTATCATCATTATCGTCATAACCATAATAAGTACCACTGAGCCATCCTTGTTGACCGTTATGTTCTTGAACATTTTTAAAAACACCACCATTATCAGTGATTACACGATTGGCAGTTTTATCTCCGCATGTATGTGGAGTTCCTAATGGAGAATGAGATACTCCTTGTCCGTATTCGGATACACCACCCCACTTAGCAGCGTTTCCAGTCCATTCGTAACTTCCACGCTTACAAGCTAAAAAATAACATGCTGCTACATATTCATCTGCCACAAATGTTTCTTCAAAAGCCATTGGCTTTTCATACATTTTCTTCATAACAACTTTCCCCTTTTAATATTATATGTCAATAAATCATCATTCTTAACCCCTAGAATTTAATCCCATTATAATCTTAAATTCTGAATTTTGCAATCATTTGTAGAGAAAAATGATTGTTTTTAGCGTGATTTTCGAATTTCGGTATTTTTTTAAGCCTTGAAGAGCTGTTAGAAGATCAATAACTGTATATTGAAATAGCAGATTACGAAAAAAATATGCCTTTTACAGATGGTTTATTGCATTAAATGGAAGATTCTAGTATAATATAGTTATGAAAAAAGATGTTGCAGAATGTGCAATATAAGATGAAGATAGAATTTGTATAGAAGGAAAGGGGAAAAGATTATGAAAAGAAGATATGAAAGACCAAGTGCTTATATAGAAGAATTTACACCGAATGAGTATGTGGCGGCTTGCGGAGATCATGGAAAGGTGTATAAGTTTGAATGTAATGCAGGGGAAAAAAATAAACAATATAATGTCTATTATTTTAATAACGGGCAAAAAAAATATTTGACAAAAGGTGGTTTGTTTGGAAGCTATTATCATCCGTGTAAAGCAACACATGAGGCTGAAGAAGATACGGGATTTATTAGTGGATTTATAGATGATCAGAGTACATGGCAGGATGAAAAGATACCAGTTGTTATTTGGACGGATAATGGAAGAGACGTGCATTGTACAACTAATTTAAATATGAAAGAATGGGCAACCGCTAAATCATAAAAATACAAAAAGAACCGTACCTACCGGTTCTTTTTTATTACAGGGAGAGTAATCATGGACCTATTTGACACTAACACTACCTTCGAACGCCAACTTTTCGCAAAGGCAGCAAGGAACCGTATTCCGCTTTATGGAGTACTGGAGTTATTGCCTCTCTGCAACTTAAACTGTGACATGTGTTATGTCCATTTATCCAAACAAGAAATGCAGTCCCAAGGAAGATTGCGAAGTTTGGATGAATGGATTTCCCTTGCAAAGCAAATGAAAGATGCAGGGACATTATTCTTGTTGTTAACGGGTGGAGAGCCTTTATTATTCCCTCAATTTAAAGAATTATACTGTGCATTAAAAGATATGGGCATGATTCTCACGCTCAATACCAACGGGACGTTGATCAATGAGGAATGGGCGGAATTTTTTGCGAAGAATAAGCCAAGAAGGATAAATATAACTTTATATGGATCAAAGAATGAGACATACGAGAATCTATGCCATATGAAGGATGGATTTGACAAAACGATCAGAGGGATTGAATTATTAAAAAAATATGAGATTGATGTCAAGATCAATGGAAGTCTTGTGAAGAAGAATTTTCATGACAGGATGGAGATCATAGATATCGGAGAAAAGTATGATATCCCAGTTCGGATCGATACTTATATGTATCCATCCGTGCGTGAGCGGACAACTCCTTTTAATTTTCAGGAGAGATTAGACCCAGAGGATGCTGCAAAGGCAAGGGTTGAAACCTTACACCGGGAAATGGGAGATGAACTTTTTGAGCAATATGCGAAGCAGACTATTTATCTGGCAGAACATACAGAAGAAGGAGATGCCTGTCCGGGGCATATGACATGCAGGGCTGGACAGAGTTCGTTTGTAGTTAATTGGCAAGGCATGATACGTTCATGTATTGTGTTAGATCAGCCAAGTTACGATGCCTTTGACACAACGGATGATTTTATGACATTATGGAATAAGATCGTGAGAGAAACAGAAGAGATCAAAACAAGTGTGGAATGCAATCAATGCAAATTAAGACATGTATGTAACACATGTGCAGCGGCAGCAGTTGCAGAATGTGGAGATTTTGAGGGTGTTTCAAAATATTTATGTGAATATACAAAGGAAACAGTTAGGAATTTAAAAGAGTTTTACTAAGAAGCAAAATATGGAGAAAGAAGTTGCATAAAGGACTTCCTTCTCCATATTTCATACATAATAAGTTATTCAATATTCTCAAGATACTTCTGAACCATTTCATCCTCGCCCAAATCTATATGCTTCAATACAAAATCATACAAAGGCTGCACAACATCTGAATCTTCTTCCAATTCATCTACAATTTGGTCAAAAGATTTATTTTTATGGATTTTTTTAATGATTAGTTTGAGTTTGGTTTTTAACTCACCTTCCTGGCGGCCTTTTTCCTCTAATTTCTCGAGAGCTTTACACATATTAACATTCCCGTTACTGAAAACTTATAAAAAGTTATAAACTTTTATGTTTCATTCCTACTTCAACGAGTATGCTTTTGTAACGAATCAATTCATGT
>ERZ827037.356-NODE-356-length-60831-cov-4.322924_pt1 | contig 60831 bp, 62 predicted proteins | sample MGYA00519924_ERZ827037 | MGnify/ENA primary metagenome ERZ827037 (study PRJEB31778, sample SAMEA3449250) | human gut metagenome | biome: human gut; feature: human-associated habitat; material: faeces | place: United Kingdom | collected 2010/2012 ... | reverse complement strand
GGGTTGCCGGCGGGGAATGCAAAGCGTTTCATGCGCATTGTGGATCACGGCGTGATTTACCTGCTGATCGCGGGCACGATCACCCCCTGTGTGCTGATTGCGCTGCGCTCCGAGAGCAATGTTGCCGGCTGGGTCATGTTTGGAATCGCCTGGGGCTGCGCGCTGCTGGGGATTATTCTTACGCTGATCGACTTTGAAAAATTTAAGGTCATGGAGATGGTGCTCTATATCGCCATTGGCTGGACGCTGCTGCTTGTGGTGAAGCCCCTGTTTCATGCGCTGAGCACAACGGGTGTTGTGCTGGTGATTCTGGGCGGCGCGGTGTATACCGTGGGCGCGATCATCTATGGATTTGGCAAGAAGGTCAAGTATTTTCACGCGCTGTTCCATATCTTTGTGCTGGCGGGTAGCACGCTGCATTTTGTGGCGGTTTATTGGTATGTGCTGCCGTTGGCAAAATAGGCGGATTCAAGCCTTTTACAACATTATTTCCTTAATCTCCTTTTGAGAAAGTTCACACACAAATGGAAGGCGGCAGGTGCGTTGTGCATCTGCCGCCTTCCGGTTATTATGATGTCAGTATGCAGATTCACAAAACTGGGGATGTATTTCTTGTAGAAAAAATGTATTTACAAGTGAAGAAAGAGCGGTATAATGATATTAAATATAGTGACGCGGACTTTGTATGGATCAGGTGTAAACACATAGAAATAGCTGAATCTATTGTATGACAAAAGGAGGAAGATTGCTTGCTCAAAGAAATCAAGCTGCTGATTATTGGCGCAGTTCTTACGCTCAGCGGCGCAATTATGATGACGAGTAACGAGGACGTTGCTGTTGCTAGTATCGTTATCGGAATCATTGGTCTGCTCTTTTTGCTGGCCTCTTTGCTCACCAAATCCAAGCTCGCATCTTATTATCAAGAGGATTCCGGCGCGGAGCAGGGCTCTGATCAGGATGAAAAATAATATAGGCTACATAACAACGCATGCCCGCAGGCTCCGTAGAGCCTGCGGGCATGCGTTTCATTTTATCTTTTGTAGCATTACGGCCAGATATGCTCTGGATCCACGCCGAACACCTGCACCACATCGAGATACGCGCTGTTGGCCAAATCCTTGACCGTGACGATCTTCCCGCCGTCGGAATCAAGGTCGAGCCCAGTGGATTGATAGGCTTCCCAAACAAGATGCGCGCACTGTGTGCCGCCGGGAGCCTCTTGGAATTTGGAGGTAAAAATGCCCGCCACCAGGTTGTAGGGGATGCCTGCGAGATGGTCGTTTGCAAACGCGACGGCTTCAGCGGCCTTTTCGCGGTATTCTGGCTTGGGGCGCAGGAGCATAAAGGTTGGCCAATCGCGCCACCCATTTGTGCTCTGGTAGGCGGAATCCACACCGAGGGAGATTGCCTCCAGCGTTTGCCCTGCGGCGGCGCTTGTCACGAGCGCGGCGTGGCCGTGCCGCCAGCCGAAGGAGTGCATAGAGCGGGTGAGGAGGATATCGCCATCCCGCAAGGGGGCGAGCTGAAAGCCGTAAATCCGGCTGCCGGTTTCGCCCGTCAGGCTCTCCTGAAAGGCAGTCAAGGAGTTTTGCTTGCATACGATGCGTGGCACGCGGAAAAAATCCTCCTGGAACTGCTGGATTTTCTCCCTGCCATCCGGTAGCAGAAGCAGATCCTGCACGGCGGGCCTGCCAAGGCCGGTCTGCCGGTAAAGGGTTTCATAATCTGTATCGGATAGAGAATCCTTCGCTAAAATCAGACTGAGATCCACCTCTTCATAACCGGGCGATACGTGGTCGTGCGGCTCCACCGCGGCGTTGAGCAGAAAGTTCAGCAGAAAAAAGATGGTGATACAGGCGATTGGGATGAAGATTGCTTTCAAAATACGTCTGGTTTGTTTTTTCGTCTTGCTCATCGTTATCATTGCACTCCAATATGAAAAAGTAAATGAAAACAGGAGGCCGCGCCGGGCGGGAACCGGCGTTTTCGGGAACCTATTATAGCACAGATTTGCGGGATCACAAACGTTTTTCTTGCATCCGCCGGTGCAGTCCGGTATAATCGAAGGCAGGCTGTATGTCTCAATGCAAAATCTTCAGGATTGTGAGAGAAACGATGAAACAGAGATTGACGCAAGTTCCTTATGATAGAAAGCGGCTGGGGCAGGACCTTGCTGCCGGTGGGATAGCAGCGATGTCGATGCTGCCCTTTGCGCTGGCGTTCGGCGCGCTGGCGGGGATTGGCATGCCTGCGGGGCTGATCGCAACGGTGGGGGCGGGTTTCCTATCTGCGCTTGTCCCGGGCCGCGTGCCCTATTTTGCGGGGCCTACCTGCATCGTGTTTTTGGTGTTTTCCGCTTGCGCGGGGCGGTACGGGATGCCGGTGGCGTTAACCGCCTCATTTTTTGCGGGCATGCTGGTGTTTGCCGCATTGCTGCTGCGCGCGGACAGGCTGCTGCAATTTATCCCTGCGCCAGTCGCGAGCGGCTTCACCATCGGCGCAGCGTTGGTGATGACGATTTTGCAGACGAACAATTATTTTGGCATCAATGCGACTGGCGTCAGCGCGGTGGAGATGCTGCTCTCTTATCGGAGCTTTGGGTTCCATGCAAATTGGCGGACCGTGCTCTATGGCACGATCGTGCTGGTGCTGATGATCACCTACCCGCGCAAATTTAAAAAGCTTCATCAAAAAATACCGGCTCAGTTTGTGAGCCTGGTCATTGCGCTGGGGCTGCATCTTTGCCTCGTCCCCTCCGCAGAGAAATCCCCGGTGTTGGAAGCGGGCGCGTTTTCACACGCGCTTTCCGGCTCCGGCGGCATTCTGTTCGGCGGATTCACGGTTGCCCCGGCGGGCGGACTGATTCTATCCACCTCTGCCATCGCGCTCTCCATCCTCGTTTGCAGTGGCGTCAGCCGAGGCGCGCAGGAGAAACAAGCGCCCCATGCGATTTTGATGGGGGTGGGGAATATGCTCCTGCCGCTCTTCGGCGGGATGCCCGTGGGGGCGGCGCAGGAGAAAGGGGAGCAGGCCACGCGCGTCGCGCCGCTTTTTTCCAGCGTTTTGATGCTGGCTGCCATATTGCTGCTGGGCGGTGTGTTTGAGCGGATTCCGCTCTCCGTCCTGGCGGTGATCCTGATCGTGACGATGTGGGAAAAGCTCGATTTTCAGGCGCTCAAAACCGTGTTCGGCGGCAAAAAGCTCGCTCAGATCCTCCTGTTTTTCCTGTGCGCTGCTGCGACGGTTTTTCTCGAACTGCCCTATGTGATGATTCTGTTCGGTATTGTAACGCTTTATATGGCGCTGCGTATGTGGATGCGGCAGAAGAGATAAAAATTATGAAATCACATTGCTTTATGAAGCTTTTTCTATTATAATTGATAGTATTCCAGAAAGAAGGGTGGTGAAAGGTTGATGCGTCCGGTGAAAAAGGCAGATTGGAATTTATCCGTGCCAAATCGTGTGTGCCGCAAGGAGCTGTTCCTGGGCAGCGATATCGTCCGCAGTTACACATTCAAAACAGCCGCGCTGAGGGGGCAGTCTGCCCTTTTGGCGAAATTAAACCACATGCTCACGGCAAATTTTGCCCCGGCAGGGGAGAAGTCTGCCCTTTTTGCAGAAAAACCGGATTGTTTTGAATGCCTTTCACCATATTTAGAGCGGGCCGCGTAACTGGGCCCAAACTGAATCAATGGGTACCCTGTGCAGTCAAAACGATCTGCACAGGGTATTTTTATGCCCAAATTTGAGATTCTGGAGGTTCCTATGATTCGAAAATACAGCCAAACCATGCGCATGGCAATGCGCGCCCAGACGAACGGCGGCATTTTATATCTGCTCCCGAATATCTTCGTCCGGCTGGTGCATCTGATCCCGCTGCTATTCCTCTGGTCCGTTTTATCAAGAAGCGGCGTTGAAACCGGCATGACGCTGGGGCAGATGCTTTCTTATACCTATCTCAATGCCGTATTGGCTGATTTACTGGTGGTGCAGACCTTTGCCTCGAGCTGGTGCTATGAAGGGGAGCTGCACAAGCTCTATCTCCGCCCAGCCTCTATTTTTGGCGGGATCGTGGCGGAAACGGTAGGCGGATGGATCCCGATGCTGCTTTTCTTCTCCCTTCCGCTGGTGTGCGCCGCGCCGCTCATCGGGGTTTCAATTGTGCCCGCAAGCCTGTGGTTTTTCCTAAGCCTTTTGCTCTGTATCTCCCTTGGGTTTGCGATTGATTTTTTGTTTGCCTGTGTGGCGATTGAGCTGCGCGGCATCTCTTGGCTTGCCCATGTGATCCGCACGGCGATCGTGGCGCTTTTTTCCGGCACCGTGCTGCCCTTCCGGCTGCTGCCGTTTGGGCTGGCGCGATTGTTTGAACTACAGCCCTTTGGCAGCCTCGGCGGCGCGCCGCTGGCGCTGTTCGCCGGCACGGCGCAGCCGCTTCCAATCTTGCTTACTCAGGTGTTTTGGAACCTGGCCCTGTGGCCCGCGGCAATCCTTTGGTTCCACAAATCACGGGAGAGGATGGTGAGCTTTGGTGGATAGGCAAAAAATCTCCTTCCGGCAATTTTTATCGCTGTATGTGCTGTATGCCAAAATGGATTTCGCCTGGCTGTTGCGGGACCGGGTGTTTGCATCCCTTGCCATCCTGTCGGATGTCGTATCCAATCTCTCCTCTATCGCGGGCGTGTTTCTGCTGGCGTGGAGGTTTGGCGAAATCGGCGGTATGAGCCGCTATGAAATCCTGTTTATGCTCGGCTATACCTCGATGATGACGGGGATTTATCAGGTGTTTTTCTCCAGCAATAACGTTGGGCATATCAGCCGCCGGATTGGGCGCGGCCAAGTAGATCATATGCTGATCCAGCCGCTCCCCTTGCCGGTGCAGCTGATGACGGAGGGCTTCATCCCGTTTTCAGGGAGCAGCAACCTGGTTTCCGGCGCTGTTATTCTCTGCATTGCCGTGGCAAAGCTCGGCATCCGGCCGCCGTGGTGGTGGGCGCTTGCGCTCGCCGGGCATTTGGCCGCTACGATTGTGATTCTGGTCGCCTCTTCTTACCTCGCCTCCAGCGTCGCGTTTTACGCGCCCGTCCAGGCGGAGGAGATTGCAACCTATGTGATTGATGCGCACTGCAGCCTGGCGCAATTCCCGCTCTCCGGCATGCCGTTTGCGTTGAAAGCGCCGTTGCTGACGGTGTTCCCTGCGGGGCTTCTGGGGTGGTTCCCGTCGCTTGCGCTGCTGGGAAAGCCCCCGCTCGGTTTGCCGGGCTATTACCCCGCGATCCTCGCGGTGCTCCTCGCCGCATGCGCGGCTTACTTTTTTAGGAAAGGATTGCATTACTATGTTAAAAAAGGGATCAATCGCTACCTCTCCATCGGACATCGCCGTTGACGTGCGGTCTGTTGTGAAGGTGTTTACCCAATCCCAGCGGGAGAATGCTGGGGGCGGCGTGCTGAAAAAGCTCGCAAGGCCCGAGAAAAAGCGCGTATATGCGCTTGACGATGTGACCTTTCAAATCCGGCGCGGCGAGTTCGTCGCCTACGCCGGGCCGAATGGGGCGGGGAAGAGCACAACGATGAAGCTGCTCTGTGGTATGCTCCTGCCAACGGAGGGGAACATTTCCGTGCTCGGCCTGTCGCCGGAGAAAAACCGGGTTGCGCTCATGCGAAGGCTCGGCGTGCTGTTCGGCAACCGGACGGAGCTGTGGTGGGATCACCCCGTGATGCAGAGCTTTGCGTGGAAGAAGGCCGTGTGGCAGATCCCGGAGGAAATATACCGGCGGAATCTGGAGATGGCCATTGAGCTTTTGGATTTGCAGGGCCTTTTAAAGACCTTTGCGCGGGAATTATCGCTTGGCCAGCGGATGCGAGCGGATATCGCCATGATGCTCCTGCATGCCCCGGAGGTGATCCTGCTGGATGAGCCGACGCTGGGGCTGGATGTGGTCGCCAAGCGGCAGATGATCGAGTTCCTGAAAACGGTCAACCGGGAAAACGGCGTGACAATCATTGTAACCAGCCATGACATGGATGATTTGGAGGAGATGGCCCAGCGCATTTTAATGCTCTCCGCAGGCAAGATTGCATATGATGGCGATTTTGACGGCCTGCGCGCCTTAACGGGCCGCCCCTCCCGGCTTCGGCTGACGCTGAATGGCGGCTGCCCGCCCGACCTGCACATCGGGCGCCTTTTGTCGGAAGAAAAGGGCGTTTGCGAATATGAACTGGATTTATCCTCTATACAGGTGCATGAATTGCTGGCGCAGCTTTCAACGCTACACGGCATCCGGGATTTGGAAATCCAAAAAGCGCCGATCGAGCAGGTGATTGCGGAACTATTCCGCGCCTGGCGGTAACGGCGCGGCAGCGGCCCCACTTTGCCTCTCATCCGCTATGACGGCGCACTGCGGGGCCGGGCTGCCACGTTCTGTCGAAAAAGGCGGCGGGCAGAGCGCTTTTTTCGGAACGGATGCCGTTTGCTTTCCGGTCGGAAATCGTGTATACTAAATAAAAAGGCAGATCCGGGCGGATGTTGTTCGGGGCGAAATCAAAGTCGCTCCCCATACGGGGAGCGTGGATTGAAATGGAGAAGGTTTCTGGATGGGGCGGCAGGCGGCTTCCCCGCCCAAATGGCCCCAATGGAGAGGATGAGAATCAGATGATTTTAACAGTCGACATCGGCAACAGCAATATCACGATGGGGGTATATCGGGAGAATGATCTCCTATTCGTTGCCCGCCTTGCGACAGACCGTTCCCGCACGGGCGATCAATACGCGGTGGAGCTGAAATCCATTTTTGCGCTTTATGATGTGGTGCCGAAAGATTTTGAAGGCGCGATCATTAGCTCCGTTGTGCCGGAGCTGACTGCCGCCGTGCGCAAGGCCACGCAGATGGTCACGGGCCATGTGCCGCTTCTCGTTGGGCCGGGCCTGAAAACCGGGCTCAACATCCGCACGGACACGCCAGGTATTCTTGGCGCGGATCTGGTGGTGGGTGCGGTGGCCGCCATCCACACTTACGAGCTGCCTTGCCTTGTGATGGATTTGGGCACGGCAACAAAAATCAGCGTCCTCGATGAGCAGGGCACCTACCTGGGCTGCACGATTTCCGCGGGTGTGGGAATTTCACTGGATGCGCTCGCAACCCGCACTTCGCAGCTTCCGCATATCAGTATTGAGGCACCGCACCATGTGATCGGTACGAATTCACCGGACTGCATGCAGTCCGGCACCGTGTTCGGCACTGCCGCCATGCTCGACGGCCTGTGTGACCGCATTGAGGAGGAACTCGGGCGGTCGGTCAAAACGATCGTAGCGACCGGAGGGCTGGCGAAGGAGATCGTTTCCAACTGTAAGCGGAAAGTCCTTTACAGCGAGAATTTGTTGCTGGAGGGCCTGAAGCTTGTTTATGAGAAAAACACGTCGAAAGGCGGCCGTTTGCCGCAGCATTGATTTGCTAAAATTGCCACTTGACAGGAATTGATTGTAAGGGTAAAATGCTTTACGGATTGACCTTCGATTGAAAATTTTATTTTTCAACTTTTTCGCCAAATTTTGCGCTGCATCTTCCCTGGGGAGAGCAGCAGCAAGGAGGAATATAAATTGAAAAAGAACAACCGCACTTCCCTTGCGAGGACGATGCGCCTCGCGCAGCTCGCCATGCTGATCGCTATTCAGGCGATCCTGACCTTCACGCCGCTGGGCTTTATCATGATCCCCCCGATCTCCATCACGATCATGCATATCCCCGTGATTATCGGCGCGGTGACGATGGGGCCGCTGTTCGGTGGCATCTTGGGCGCTTCCTTCGGCGTGATGTCGATGCTCAAGGCAACCTTTGCTGCAGCGAGCCCGGCAGATATCATTTTTTCCCCATTCATCAGCGGAACTCCGGTGCAATCGCTGATCCTGTGCGTTGTGCCGCGCATCCTGCTCGGTGTGATCGCCGCATGGCTGTTTATCGGCCTGAAGAAGCTCATCAAAAACGAAACAGCTTCGATTGGCCTGAGCGCTGGAATTGCCACGCTGTGCCACAGCGCGATGGTGCTCGGCCTGATGTGGTTTCTTTTCAATTCCCTTCCGCTCAAGGAAGTATTTGCTACGATGATGTCGCTCAACTGCCTTTTGGAGATCGCGATGGCTGTCGTCGTCGGCATGGCGGTATGCAAGCCGCTGCTGGTCTATCTCCGTCGGCAAAAGCTGATTCAAAAATAGGGGCTAAATCGGCCACGCACCCGGTTGGATATCCGAGATATCGTTTTTTGATGGATCGGCTGGCTAGCTGGGTATTATAAATAAGGAGAACACGCGCCGTAAATTTGCATTTTTGCATTTTATGGCGCGTTTTGCTTTTAATTGATATCAAAATCATTTTGAGTGGAGCTATCAAACCAATTTGCCGGAGGGAGAACGGGGAGCCCGTCCGAAAAGGACGAACTCCCTACAGGCCAATCAGCTGGATTCAGTGTTTCTGAAAGGGTGGTTCGATACCGAAACGGAACCTGGCATCTTTTTTGAATTTACACCGGCACGGATTCCCTTCTGCACGATAAATCGCTACGTTTTTTAAGTCGTATATGACAGACCACACCGTATCTTTCCCTGTGCTTCTGTCGTATTGACATAAAAACCCGTCCTTTCCCGCTAAGAGCTCCTGTGCCGATTGGATTCCGATTTGCCCTCTCTTACGCTCCAGTGCATTTTTGAGCGTTTGATATCTTGTCTCTGCCTGCCAGTTATCAATTTCCGGGTTTGTAAACGAAGCCATCGCTTCCGAATGAAAGACATTGGTGGCGTAGACATAGGGGCGCTCTTCAGATGGCCGGATGATTTCTATTTTCTCTGCATTACATTCTACAACGGCAATCTCTCCTATGCGATCTGCTATCGTTAGCGTTTGGGCCGAGGCAATGGGGATTTCTTGAATGTAATGAATCGCCTCGTTGGTTGTTTTGCATTTTTCCAAGATGAACCGTAACAGCATCCCTGCATTGAGCCCTGGCTGAATGGCGTGAGGATAAACCGCGGTCAGACCGACAGCAAGCCCTTGTTCATTTACGCCATCCTCCAGTTCGAGAAATGCTGTCGTATTTCCTGTGAATCCATAAGAATCAGTGTCAATATGATAAATGACATTTAAATTATATTTCTCTAGTTCAGTTAAAAAATCGCTGTTTCTTCCGAACAGAATCGTTTCATGATCTGCAACTGCAAAACATGAGCAATGGCAGGCGGGCGGCATGGCATACATGCTGAATAAAACAGCTTGGAGCATTTCAGCCTCACAATGCTGCCCATCCGCTAAGCCCTGGATTTCTTCTAATATTTCTGGGAAGTATTTTTGATAAACGGGAACACAAGCCAAAGCGAACGCCTTTCGCTCTTTCTTCATTGGAAAAGGAAGGTTGTTTAAAATAAATTGGCCGTGCTTTTCCAAAAGGGACCCCCAATGAAACCCGATTTCGTAGTGTGTCCCTTTCAAATGCGCATGATACATGATTCTTTCGCTCCTTCATCTGTTACAATAAAGAGCAGCCGGCAACTCTATCACAAAGGATAATGGAATAAAAATTTTATGTCAATATCTGCTTTTGGATTTGGAATATCACCTCAAACGGTCCCTTAGAATGTATATTGATGAAAGTGAGGGGAGGTTGACGCGGCATATTGTGGAAAGGAAGTGTTTCTTGCCGCCTTGAAAAGCACGAAATAGATGGTATAATAACAATGAATAAGCATGCGTGCGGCTTTGCGCATACCTCAATTTTCAGGAGGAATCATCAATGGACAACACAGAGAACAAGAAATTTTATATCACCACGCCGATCTACTATCCGTCTGATAATTTGCACATCGGCCACGCTTACTGCTCCGTGATGGCGGATACCATGGCGCGGTATAAACGGATTCAGGGGTACGACGTGATGTTCCTCACCGGCACGGACGAGCACGGCCAGAAGATTGAGGAAAAGGCGAAGGCCGCGGGGATCACGCCGAAGCAGTATGTCGACCATGTCGTATCTGGCATTAAAGACCTGTGGAAGCTGATGGATATCTCCTATGATAAATTCATCCGCACGACGGACGATTATCATGAAAAGGCCGTTCAGAAAATCTTCAAGCAGCTCTATGACCAGGGCGATATCTACAAGGGCTCCTATGAGGGCTGGTACTGCACGCCCTGCGAATCCTTCTGGACGGAGACGCAGCTCGTCGACGGCAAGTGCCCGGATTGCGGGCGTGAGGTCAGGCGCACGTCCGAGGAGGCGTATTTCTTCCGCCTTTCCAAATATCAGGATCAATTGATCAAGCTTTTTGAGGAGCATCCGGAGTTTCTGGAGCCCGCCTCCCGCCGCAATGAGATGCTCAATAACTTTATCAAGCCCGGTCTGGAAGACCTGTGCGTGTCCCGCACTTCGTTTACCTGGGGCGTGCCGGTCACATTTGACCCGAAGCATATCGTCTACGTCTGGGTGGATGCGCTCTCCAACTATATCACCGCCCTTGGCTACGGCTCGGAGGACGACAGCCTTTATCAAAAATATTGGCCTGCGGATATCCATCTCGTCGGCAAGGAGATCGTGCGATTCCACACGATCATCTGGCCCGCCATGCTCATGGCGCTGAACCTGCCCCTACCCAAGAAGGTGCTCGGCCACGGCTGGCTGATCCTGGAGGGCGGCAAGATGAGCAAGTCGAAGGGCAACGTCGTCGATCCGGTGGTGCTCTGCGAGCGCTACGGGGTGGATGCCATCCGCTACTTCCTCCTGCGCGATATCCCGTTCGGCTCGGACGGCACTTTCTCCAATGAAGCGCTCATCACGCGCATCAATTCCGACCTTGCCAACGATCTTGGCAACCTCGTCTCCCGCACGGTGGCGATGGTCAACAAATATTTCGGCGGCGCGATCCCGGCGGAACGCACGGCTGGGGAATTCGACGAAGACCTGATCGCGTTTGCTATGGCGACGAAGGCGAAGGTGGAGGCCTACGCGGATGAGATGCAGTTCTCCCAGGCGCTTACGGAGCTGTGGGCGCTTATTTCCCGGACGAATAAATATATCGACGAGACGGCCCCGTGGGTGCTCGCCAAGGACGAGGCGAACCGCGCCCGTCTGGCGGCTGTGATGTACAACCTCTGTGAGGCGATCCGGATCATTTCCATCCTCGTCTCCCCCTTCCTGCCGCACACCGCGCCGAAGATTCAGGCGCAGCTCGGCGCACCTGCGGCTGTGCTCTCCTGGGAGCAGGCGGGCGAGTGGGGCCTGTTGCCGGCTGGCTTTTCGGTGCAGAAGGGCGAGATCATCTTCCCCCGCATCGATATCGCCAAGGAGCTCGCGGAGCTGGAGGCGCAGCAGAAGGCGGCCCGCGAGGCGAAGGAACAAGCACAGCAGAAGGCGGAGGGCATTGCCCAGATTTCAATCGATGATTTCGCAAAGGTCGAGCTGCGCGTGGCGGAAGTGAAGGATTGCGAGCCGGTCAAGCGTGCAAAGAAGCTGTTAAAGCTCACGCTGGATGACGGCAGCGGCGCACCGCGCACGGTAGCATCCGGCATTGCACAGTGGTACAAGCCGGAGGATTTGATCGGGCATAAGGTGGTGCTGGTGGCGAACCTGAAGCCTGCGGTGCTCTGCGGCGTGGAGAGCCAGGGCATGATCCTTGCCGCGGACTGCGCAAAGGATGATGTGAAGGTGCTCTTTGTCGACAACATGCCGGCGGGGGCAAAAATCCGGTAAGAATTTCGGGCGGCGCAGAGCAGGAATGCATTGCGCCGCTCGTTTGATTCTGTTTATTGGGAGTGATGAAATGAAGATGGAGACGCTTTTCATCCCGGGAATTCCCGCCGTGGTGTGGGGAGAGCCGTCTCACCACGTATTAATCGCGGTGCATGGCAATCTTTCGCATAAGACGGATACCGTGATCCGGCTTCTGGCTGAGGCGGCGGTACCAAAGGGCTTGCAGGTGCTCAGCTTCGACCTGCCGGAGCATGGAGAGCGGCCAAAGGGAAACCCGCCCTGCAAAGCGTCAGCGGCGAAAGCAGACTTGGGGCTTGTAATGGAATATGCGAAATCCCGCTGGCGGGAAATCAGCCTCTTTGCCTGTAGTATGGGGGCGTATTTCAGCCTGCTGGCGTACCCGGACGAAACCATTCGCCAGTGCCTGTTTTTGTCCCCGGTTGTAGATATGAGGCGGCTGATTGAAAATATGCTTCGCTGGTCCAATCGCAGCCAGCAGCGGCTGGCTGCGGAGGGGGAGCTTGTGACGGCAGCCGGACAAACGCTATATTGGGACGATTACTGCTTCATCAAAGCACATCCTGTGACCCGATGGGAACCGCAGACGGAAATTCTATATGGCGAAAACGACGGTTTATGCGAACGGGCTGTGCTGGACGCGTTCGTCCAGCGCTTTGACTGCCGCTTGCAGGTGGTGGAACAAGGGGAGCATTGGTTCCACACGCCGGAGCAACTGGCGGTTTACCGGGGCTGGCTGGAAGAACGGATTAAGACGGTTTCAAATTAAATGGAGACGATCTGATCGAAAGGAGCGGCAATCATGTTAACAAAAAGCGGCATGGGAATGGCGGCCGGGCTGGCGCTTTGCCTGGTGGGGGTGATCGGACTGATTGTTGCAATCCGGCAATATAGGCACAAAGGCAGCGTATTCGACGCAGCTTATTTCGCCGCGCCAAAACCAGAGCGGGAAAAGCTGAAAACCAACAAAGCTTACCGGTATGCCGGGAACCTGTTTCTCGTGCTGGCCACGGCCTGTTTACTTTTGGGGCTTTCTTTCCTATTTGATTCGGAGGCACTGGCGTTTGTAGGCGCGGTGGTCGCACTGGGTGAGGCGGGCGCGGGGCTCGTATTTCTCGTTTCACAGAGTTGACATGAAAAAGGAGAGGAGAAAATGCTGACGGAAACCTTTGACCGGTCGGAGGAGATCATCCGGCCGGAGATGATCTAGGGAGAGCGGGAGAGACTGTATGACATCTATTTGATGATGTTTTCATGAGTAGGATTTAATTAAGGATTATATTGAGAAGGGGTTATATGACAAAAACATATTCTGTATTACGATGGATGTTCACCGCGTGTTTTGCGCTTGTGCTTGTGCTGATTACTATGCAAAATGGATGGATATTAGCTTTAATTACTACTTCTGTTGTTGCTTGGCTGTGCAGCAAAACGGAAGATAAATTGTCTCGTTTTACGCTCTGGCTGTTCATTGGCGGGTTTGTGTTGCGAGTCGGGATATTATTGATATTGCACCCACCGCTTGAAAGCGATTTTTTGACTTTATATCGTGCGGCTGAAAGCCTGCTTACAGGTGATAAATCGTTTGCGGATACAGCGTATTTTACTCTGTGGGCCTATCAAAGCGTATTTGTCGCGTGGGAAGCTTTGTGGCTCACCTTATGGCATGATCCGATGTGTCTACGGCTGGTCAACGCTGTGCTATCGGCAGGAATCGTGTGTCTATTGTATCGACTACTACATGGAAAGGTGAGCGAAGGCGCAGCACGCACTTCTTGCGTCTTATTAACTTTATTTCCATTTATGCTAACGCTTCATACTGTGCTAACGAATCAGATCATTTCATTGTTCTTTTTTGTGCTCGGCCTTTGGATTCTCGTCTGTACGGATTGCAACAAGCTGAAATTTTGGCGTTATCCGTTGGCCGGACTTATTATACAATGTGGAAATCTAATGAGGCCCGAGGGCATGATCATTTTAGTAGTCGTGCTGGCATGGGCAGTATTTAAAGTGTTAGAGGATAAAAACCGTTGGAAGAAAATTTTATGTGGTGTTCTCGCGCTTTTAGTAATCTACTTCGCTGTTGGTGCGGCATCGGGGGCTGTCGTACGAATGACTAGACTGAACGAGAATGGTCTGGTCAATGGCAATCCACTATGGAAATTCGTTACTGGCCTTAATCCGGATACGAACGGTGGCTATTCAGCTGATGACTGGGCTTTGATTGGTCCGACGTTGGATGAAGATCATCATATTACACCTGAAACTGAGCAAATCGAAAAGGAATTGATCTTGTCTCGGCTGGCTAATAGTAAAGGACTTTTACGGTTAGCTATTTTGAAAATTGACAGGATATGGAATGGGGACGCATTACACTGGGCGATGAGACATACGCAGAATGGTTCACAAGTACGCGCTCAGCTGTACGATACGGCACGTGAATTTGACCGGGGATTATTTGGACTGGTGGCTTTATTGGCTTTTAGCGGTTTGTTACTGCGTGGACGCAAAAAGTCGCTCGATGTAGATGCATATTTATTCTATTTTGTTCCGTTTGCCTTGTCTTGCGCACTACTTCTGATCGAGGTGCAACCGCGGTATGTCTATTTGGCACAGCCGTTTTTGTTTATGTGTGCAGCGTTCGGCCTCGACTATATTGAAGAGTGGAAGAAAGGAAGATTAAAATGAAATCTATTTGCCTATATTTGGCCATTCCTTGTTATAATGAGCAAGAGGTTCTGCCCGAAACGTCCAAACGCCTCGCGATGAAATTACATGCATTAATGGAGGATGGAGTGATTGCGAGCAATAGCCGTATTTGTTTTATCAATGATGGTTCGCAGGACGAAACTTGGCCAATGATTAAACAGCTTCACAAGAGCGACCCTATCTTTTCTGGTATCAAGCTATCACGCAACCGCGGCCACCAAAATGCGCTTTTGTGTGGATTAATGACCCTTAAAGATTACGCGGATGTGGTTATCTCGATGGATGCCGACCTTCAGGACGATATAGATACGATTGATGATATGCTGGATAGATTTGTGAATGAGGGCTGTGACGTGGTGTATGGTGTTCGTTCGGCACGCAAGACGGATACGTTTTTTAAGCGTTTTACGGCTGAGGGGTTTTATAGGGTGATGCGTGTGCTGGGCGCGGACATTATGTTTAATCACGCTGACTATAGGTTGATGAGCCGCCGTGCTTTGCAGGCGCTGGCTGAGTTTAAGGAGGTCAATCTCTTCCTGCGTGGGCTTGTACCCTTGGTGGGTTTTAAGTCGGATGTAGTATATTACGAGCGAAATGAGCGATTCGCAGGCGAGAGCAAATATCCGCTTAAAAAGATGTTGTCCTTCGCTTGGGAGGGCGTGACATCACTGACTACGCGGCCAATTACCTATATAGCGCGGTTGGGAGCGGCGATGTTCGGTATCAGCCTTCTGATGCTAATCTATTTTCTTGTACGATATTTTACTGGCGCAACTGTTGTCGGTTGGTCAAGTCTTGCGGTGTCTATTTGGGCAATTGGCGGACTACAGTTACTTGCCATCGGTATCATCGGCGAATACATAGGAAAGATTTATCTAGAATCCAAACAGCGTCCGCGCTTCATTGTCGAAGAATTTCTTCACGCTGAAAAGGAAAGGAAGGAGTAAACCAATCTATAGCAAAGCTGTTTAGTGCGTGATGGTTGACATAGATGATACGCTAGTCTGCACAATAATTATGAAGGAGAAAACGCTAAATGCTGACGGAAACCTTTGACCGGTCGGAGGAGATCATCCGGCCGGAGATGATATACGGAAAACGGGAGAAGCTATGCGATATCTGCATCATCACCTTCTCGCAGAATGTGATCGAATATGCGTTGCAAAAATGCGACTGTAAAAAGGTCATATCGCTTGAAAGCACGGGTGGTGCGATCCCAATTTATATCATGACATATCAGGAAAAGAAGTTTGCCCTTTATCAGTCGATGATCGGCGCTCCCGCGGCGGGCGCCTGCCTGGAGGAGGCGCGTTGCCTGACGGGTGCGTCCCACTATATCATGTTCGGCTCCTGCGGCTGCCTGCATGAGGAGATCACCGCCGGAAAGCTCATCGTTCCCACACAGGCATATCGGGATGAGGGGCTTTCCTACCACTACATGCCCGCTGGGGATTATCTGCCGCTCCCAAATGCCGGGCGGGTGGCCTCGTTTTTCGAGCGGAAGGGCATCCCGTTTGTCACCGGAAAAACCTGGACGACGGATGGGCTATACCGCGAAACGCGCACGACTATGAGTAAACGAAAGGCGGAGGGATGCCTGACTGTCGAAATGGAGTGCGCGGGGCTTCAGGCGGTGTGTAGTTTTCGGGAGTTGCAATACTATGCCTTTCTCTTCGGCGGCGATCTATTGGATGCTGCGGAGTGGGATGTTCGGATTCTGGGGGATCACAGGGAAAAAGATTGCCAGATCAAAGGCTTCCGCATTGCGCTGGAATTGGCGCACGCGCTATCAATGTTATTCAGTTTGGAATAAGGAAGGTTTCACCGGATGGATTCACTGATTTTCGATTCGCCTGCGATGCAAACACCGCCTGTGACACCAGATTCGCATATCATCTTTGATTCGCATGCGCACTATGACGACCGCGCCTTTGATGGCGACCGTGAGGCGGTGCTTTCCACCCTGCCGGGGGCCGGGGTTTGCGGCGCTATTAACTGCGGCGTCGATATTCTCTCTTCCCAAAAAGCGCTTGCGCTCGCCGCGCAGTATCCCTTTCTCTGGGCAGCGGTTGGCATCCACGGGCAGGAGGCGGGCCGGGCAAAGCCGGGCGATCTTAACCGCTTACTGCCACTTTTGGAGGAGCCGCGCGCGGTGGCACTCGGAGAAATCGGCCTTGATTACCACTATGACGACGGCGCACCGCGCGAGGTGCAGCGAGAACTGCTCGAGCGGCAGCTTCAAATTGCGGTGGAGCGTGATGTCCCGGTAATTTTGCACGACAGGGAGGCGCATGAGGATATGTGGAAGCTGTTGCAGCGATATAAGCCGCGCGGGGTGATGCACTGCTTCTCCGGCAGCGTGGAGATGGCGCGGGATCTCGTGGGCATCGGCATATATATCGGCCTTGGCGGCGCGGTGACCTTTAAAAATGCGCGCCGTCCAATCGAGGTGGCGGCCTGGGTGCCGAAGGATCGCCTCCTGATCGAAACGGACGCGCCCTATATGACACCTGTTCCCTTCCGTGGGAAACGAAACACCTCTGCGCTGATCTCCTATACGGCGGAAAAAATTGCGCAGGTGCGCGGCGTCACATCGGAGCAGGTGCTGCGCATGACGAAGATGAATGCCGAACGGCTCTTTGGTGTTGTCTGCCCGGTATAACAAACCAGTTTGATTTCTCGATTATCCCGTGGAATTTGATCTTCGTTTTTTGCCCGGATTTTTCTCGCTCACGAAAACGCTCCCCGGTTGTAGATGCTTACGGCCGGAGAGCGTTTTTAGGAGCGGCAGAAGTGGGAGCGGATCGGACAGGGGATGGGCCGAAAAACAGCAGAAAAGATGACAGACTGTTGTCAGCTTTCCTGCGTTATCATCAGCATGCCGTTGTATTTTCAGGTCGGGGCTGCAGAGTGCCGGAGCCTGATCTGCGCGGGCCGGTTTCCAGCAATTTTCATCCGACGTTCCTTGACTTTTTTCACAAATCTGGTATGATATCGAGAGAACAAATGTTTTTGAGCCGTGTGCGCTCAGGGAGGTCTGTGTATGGCACAGAAAAATTTGATGGTAAAGGGTGCCCGTGAGCACAACTTAAAAAATGTAGATATTGAGATCCCGCGCGATAAGCTCGTTGTCTTTACAGGGCTTTCCGGCTCCGGCAAATCATCGCTTGCCTTTGATACCATCTATGCTGAGGGTCAGCGGCGCTATGTGGAGAGCTTATCCTCCTATGCGCGCCAGTTCTTAGGCCAGATGGAGAAGCCGGATGTGGATTCGATTGATGGCCTTTCCCCGGCGATTTCGATCGATCAGAAAACCACCTCCAAGAACCCACGCTCCACGGTCGGTACGGTTACGGAAATCCACGACTATTTGCGCTTGCTGTATGCCCGCATCGGCATCCCGCACTGCCCGGTTTGCGGCAAGGAGATTAAGCAGCAAACAGTCGATCAAATCGTCGACCGGATCATGGCGCTCGACGAGGGTACGAAGATTCAGGTGCTCGCGCCGGTGATCCGCGGGCGAAAGGGTGAGCATAGTAAGGAGCTGGATGCGGCGCGCAAATCCGGCTATGTGCGTGTGCGTGTGGATGGCAGCATTTATGATCTCTCTGAAACGATCAAGCTTGATAAAAATAAAAAGCACAACATTGAGGTGGTGATCGACCGCCTGGTGATCAAGGAGGAAATCCGCGCGCGGCTGGCGGATTCCGTGGAGACCGCCTGCGCCCTCTCCGGCGGCATTCTGCTTATCGACGTGGTAGGCGGAGAGGAGCTGCTCTTTTCGCAGAATTACGCCTGCCCGGAGCACGGCGTGAGCATTGAAGAGCTGACTCCGCGCATGTTTTCCTTTAATAATCCCTTCGGTGCTTGTCCAACCTGCTCCGGTCTCGGCATTTTTATGAAAGTCGATCCGAAGCTGGTCATTCCGAACCCGCGATTGTCCATCCGGCAGGGGGCCATCAAGGCCAGCGGATGGACGGCGGCAGAGGGCGGCACGATTGCGCAGATGTATTTTGAGGGACTGGCGGAGCACTATCATTTCTCGCTGGACGAGCCCGTCAACAAGCTGCCCAAAGAGGCGCTAAACGCCGTGCTCTACGGCACCAAAGGCAAAAAAATCAAGATGCACCGCCGCAGTGAATACGGAAGCGGCACCTATACCACGGAGTTTGAAGGCGTGATCCCCAATCTGGAGCGGCGTTACAAGGAGACGAGCAGCGAATGGTCGCGGGCGGAAATCGAGCAGGTGATGAGCGCAAAGCCCTGCCCGGATTGCGGCGGCGCGCGGCTGCGGCCGGAGTCGCTCTCCGTTACGGTGGGCGGCATCAACATCGATCAGTTCAGCCATAAATCCATTACGGCTGCGTTGGAGTTTATCAACGGATTGCAGTTGACCGAGCGCGAGCAGATGATCGCAAAGCAGATTCTCAAGGAAATCCGCGAAAGGCTCACCTTCCTCTCGAGCGTGGGGCTTGATTACCTGATGCTTTCCCGCCCCGCGGGGACGCTGTCCGGCGGCGAGAGCCAGCGCATCCGGCTGGCAACGCAAATCGGCTCCTCGCTGATGGGCGTTCTCTATATCCTGGATGAGCCGAGCATCGGCCTGCACCAGCGGGATAACGACCGGCTGCTGGAAACGCTCAAGCACCTGCGCGATCTCGGCAATACGCTGATCGTTGTCGAGCACGATGAGGATACGATGTATGCCGCGGACTATATTGTGGACGTTGGCCCCGGCGCGGGCATCCACGGCGGGGAGATCGTTTGCGCGGGCACAGTGGATGAGATCAAGGCCTGCAAACGGTCGCTGACCGGGCAATACCTCAGCGGCGCGCGGTCGATTCCAATCCCGGAGAAGCGGCGTAAGGGCAACGGCAAATTTTTGAAGGTGCTCGGCGCAAAGGAGAATAACCTCAAGGGGATCGATGTAACGATCCCACTGGGCGAGTTTGTGTGCGTAACGGGCGTGTCCGGCTCCGGTAAATCCTCGCTCGTCAACGAAATTCTCTATAAGCGGCTGGCGAATGAATTAAACGGCGCGAAGCGCACCGCCGGCGCGCATCAGGATATGGAGGGCATCCAGCATCTCGATAAAGTGATTGATATCGACCAGTCGCCCATCGGGCGCACGCCGCGCTCCAACCCGGCGACGTATACCGGCGTGTTTACGGATATCCGCGAGCTCTTCGCCTCCACGCAGGAGTCGAAGATGCGCGGCTTTAAAGCGAACCGCTTTTCTTTCAACGTCAAGGGCGGGCGCTGCGAGGCCTGCCAGGGCGACGGCATTGTAAAGATTGAGATGCACTTCCTGGCGGATATCTATGTACCCTGCGAGGTCTGCAAGGGCGCGCGTTACAACCGCGAAACGCTGGAAGTGAAGTATAAGGGCAAAAATATTTACGATGTGCTGGAGATGACCGTGGAGGAGGGGCTCGAATTCTTCTCTGCCGTGCCGAAAATCCAGCGCAAGCTGCAAACGCTCTATGATGTGGGCCTCGGCTATATCAAGATCGGCCAGCCCGCGACCACGCTCTCCGGCGGCGAGGCGCAGCGTGTGAAGCTCTCCACCGAGCTTTCCCGCCGGGCGACGGGGCGCACCATCTACATTCTGGACGAGCCGACGACCGGCCTGCATACGGCCGACGTGCACCGCCTCATTGACGTGCTGCACACGCTGGTGGAGAATGGCAACACCGTGCTGGTGATCGAGCACAACCTTGATGTGATCAAAACCGCCGATCATATTATTGATCTCGGCCCCGAGGGCGGTGACAAGGGCGGTATGATCGTGGCAGAAGGCACGCCGGAAGAGGTGGCGCAGGTGAAGAAATCCTATACCGGCCGGTATCTCAGGCGGATTTTGGAACGTGGATAAAGGCAGGCGAAAAGATGCCGGCAAAAAGTAAGACCCGCCCCATACAGCAGCGTATGGGGCGGGTTTTTGATAGGGTGAAGGGAATGAATCGATTTAAAAGATGCTGAGGATCATTGTTTCAACGCGGGAGAAGAAAGCAGCCAATGCCAGCGATTTCAGTATGAGGTTATTTACCATATTGGCGATCATTTTAAATTTTTATGATCCAGCCTTTTTTGTGAAACAAAAAATAAAGAGAATTTACTCGAATGAACACAACTTTATTCCAGAGGAAGTATATCATTTTGCCAAAAAATCTGGTAAAATGATAAATAAAATATGGAGTTTACAATCTGGAGGAGGAAAGCAGGATGGAAAACAGATTGACTTGGGGCAACAAACTCGGATATGGGGTCGGGACGATCGGCAAAAGCATGAGCTACGGCCTGGCAAGTGGATTTATCTCTTATTGGTTTTTATCAGGTTTGGGGCTATCGCCGGCATTTTTGGGCGTCATGCTTTTTGCCGCGCGCATTTGGGATGGCGTCAACGATCTGTTAATGGGTGCAATCATCGACCATACGCACACTAAATGGGGCAAGTTCCGGCCGTGGATGGTGATTGGTGCCGTGACCAATGCGGCGGTTACGGTTTTGCTGTTTACCGACCCCGGGTTCCGTGGCCCCGGCTTATATATTTATGCAACGGTCGGCTTTATCCTGTGGGATATGACCTATACGATGATTGACGTCAGTTATTGGGCGATGATCCCCGCGCTGACGCTCGATTCCCATGATCGTGATCAGGTTTCTATGCTGCCGCGCATCTTTGGCGGCGCGGCGGGCATTGTGGGCGCGTTTACGCTGCAAATCACAGACAAGCTCGGCGGCGTTGCGGGCGGCGGGTTTATGAAATATGCGTTGCTTACCTCAGGCATCTATATCCTGACCGTTTTGATCTGCACGGGCACGGTGCGGGAGCGGATCGCACCGCCCCCACAGCAGAAGGAGGAAAAATTTTCCCTGATCCGCTGTGCAAAAATTTTGTTTCATAACGATCAGGCGCTTGTGATTGTGGTGATCATGATCCTGTTTAATCTCGCCATCAATCTGACGAATGCGGTCACGGTTTTCTACTTTGTGTTTGTAATCGGCAGCAAGGATCAGTATTCTTTCTTTACCATCTTGCTCGGCGCGTCGCAGGCAATCGGGCTGTTAGGCTATCCGATTTTTACCAGATGGTTTGGGCGTAACCGGGTGAATATCGCTTCCCTGGTTTTGCCCTGCATTGGCTATGTGCTGATGTTTCTCTCAACCAGCTTCCTCAATGGGCAGTTCCTTCCCTTTGCCGCTGCGGCCTTTGTGATGTCCGCCGGGTTTGGCTCAATGGGCGTTATGCAGAATGTGATGCTCGCAGACGCGGTGGACTATGGGGAATGGCGCACGGGCGAGCGCAATGAGGGTGTGATTTTTTCGATGCTGACCTTCCTGAGCAAGGTTGCGGCGGGATTGAGTTCGCTAATTACCATGTTGGGTTTTGCAGCCGTCGGCTTTCAAGGAAAAGAAGATTCTGTTGCAACGCCGCAAGCGGTGACCTGCATCGAAACGATGATGTATATCCTGCCGCCGCTGATCTTGCTTGTGGCGCTGGCGGTCTATTTCAAAAAGTTTAAGCTCAAGCCAGAGCTTGTCAAGAAGATCTCCTGCGAGATTCAGCAAAGGCGCGGGGCTGGCGATTCTTGAACGGTATTTTTACGATATGGAGCGATAATATATTTCATCTGTTTGTCAAAAGGGAAGGTGCTTGCGCTCAGGCCGCGCGGGCGCCTTCTTTATTGATTACGACGCAGGGGCCCGCGAGCGGTCAAAGGCGCCCCTACCAAAACATCACAAAAGAAAATCCCCCGCGTGCACCGTCATACACGCGGGGAATCCCCGTAATTCATAGAAACCCGTCCATCATGCCGTTCCAAGGACATGTGTCAGGAATGGGAAGCAGGCATCCGGCCAGGCCGCCGCCTCACTCCCACTGGACTACCGGGCGGAAGCTTCCTGTGCAAACCCGGCTCACATTCCCGCCTGTCGACAAAGCGGAAACATGGAGCGCCCATTTCCGAAAACTCTTTTTGCCGCGGCCGCTCCATCCAGGCAGCCCTATCCGCCATGTGATCTGTCGATTTCCATCTTCCGCAAACTTGTCATACGCCGCTTCAATAATAATGGTTGGGGACGTGCAGTTCTTTTGGAAAACAGAGAATGCACACACAGGCATTCAAGGCGCCCGGCCGGTGCGGGAGCCGCATGAGAGCTTATCGGCTTTGCCATATCCGCTCATCGGGTGTTCTCGCGACCACCCGCGGGCGATTACAACACACGGCAGGAGGAGAATCGCTGCTTTTCTTCCGCTTCGGGAACACAGGCCATTCCTTCCATGTGGCTCATGAAAAATCAGATTCCTTTTTATGTAAGACTCTGAAAGGCCTGCATACCGTGCCCGGGAGAAGGAGATCCCTGCGGCGGCCTGCCCGACCGCCGCTCACCCCCTGAAGGCGCGCCCGCATGCACAAGGCTTTGCGGGAAAACGCCTGTCTGGATATCATAACCTTACCCGGATGCCGGGGAGTTGGGGCGCTCCCCATGAAAGCCAAGCCGGTTGCCCGGCATTGGTGAAATAAGGTGACCCCCAGGCAAGGTTACAAACAAAGAAAATAAGAGACGAAAGATGGAATCAGGTAATTGATCCCAACCCGTTGAAGAGGCCCATAATCCACTCCACGACCTTCATCAGGAACGCCATGATCGAGTCCCCAATGCTCTTGAAGAAGAGCTGGATGGAGAAGCTGGTAGTCGCTTCCACGGTGACATCTTCATCGGGCATTGTGAAGGAGATGCTTGTCTGCGTGAGGTCTTCGACGCCCACATCGACGGTCTCGCCTTCTGCATTGGTGATCTTCCAGCCCTTGAATTCATAATACTTCTTGAGGCTGGTCTGATCGAATTCCACCCTGACGGTATCGCCCGGCTTATAACTGCCGGAGCCAGAGCCGCCATTGACCGTGACGGTACGCGGCAGAACCGCCTTTACCGTCTGGGTGGCTGACTTATAGATATAATTATCATTTTCAGCGGGCGTATATTCCGCTTTCACGGTATAGTCGCCGCTTTCCGGAATTGCATAAACAACTTCCGCCTTGGGATCAGCGTTTTGGGCAACCACTGTGTCATTGACAGTATAGGTCACTGTGCCTTTGCCGCCATAGTAACCGTTCGCTTTGATATGGAGCTCGTTGCCCTCCAAGTCGGCTTGCAGCGGGAACGCCTTTGTCTCATCCGCCTTGATGACGACCTTCACAGGGAAGAAGCCAGTATTGAAATAACCGTTGGACACAGTGGCACGAGCTGTCACCTGATAGGTGCCGGCATCCAGCACCTGCTTTGCCTGCGGGTCGGACGCATCACTGGACAGACCGGTCTTACCAACAAAATCCCACTTTACTGTGGAAGGCTCCACGATTCCGCTCTGGATTTCTGCGCCCCTCGTGCCAAGATCACGCAACGTTCTGTTGCTGTAAACATACGTGAAGGTCGGCGCTTCCTGTACGACGATGTCCCCTTTTTCAATGGTGACAGGGATGGTAAACGTCACAGCCTCGGCCTGCGTAGGATCATCAGGCGTAAAGGTGACGGAAACCGGAATATTCTCTGCTACATAAAGTGCTTTATCTGGTTCTGTGAAGCTGAAAGTGCCGGGCACGTTCGCTTCGCCGCCGCTAAGTGTCAAATCGGAGATTTTCATATTCTCCGTATATTTTACTGGAGAATCAATTGTCGGATTCTGAATGATTTTTGCTTGAGCTGTTTCACCTACTTCAAACGTATATTCAATTTTTATCCAGATGCTAGGATCGGCTGTCACATAAATCAAAACGGGCTCTGTGTAGGTCCCAGCAGTATCAATCACCTTATCCTTATTGACAAACTCAACCGTTAATTTCGTTGCTAAGTAGTTTTTTAAATAACCGCTGCCATCCGGTTTTGCCTGTCTGATGGTAGTTCCAATTTTGTTAAAAGTAAAATCACCCAACCGTGTCTCGAGAAAAATTCTCTCTTGTTCCGATATAGGCTTGATACTTCTATAAAGAGAGATATCTGCCGCGCTCCGGTCAATCACTGGATAAGTCGTATCGTTATCTGGTATGATGGGTTCAATAGCTGCAAATGACACACCATTGGTACGGCACACAAAACCATCAGCAAGGAAAGGAAAAACGACACCCCCCTGCGGAAGGAAATGCTTCTTTTTTTCATCTTTGAGTCACCTCAGTTTTTATATTTACGGAATATGTATTTACAAATTCATATCCGCATGGGTAAATTATAAAATAAACCGTATTTTTTGTCAAATTGAATCGTCGATTTTTTTAAATTTTTATGCATTATGATTGATTTTATGATTTTTATGGCAATATATGTAAATATAAAAATGCTTGATGTGGAATTAAGGACCAAAATAGGAATTTTGCTGAAGGCGCGTATCGAAGTCAAACCGTTTTGCCTGCAGACAGGAATTTTTTCACAAAACCGCTTGCAGACCGAGCTTCTGTTCTCTATAATGAGATACGAAAACCATCCTAAAAAAGGGACAGGGCCCGCGAAAAAATGTGTATATTTTACCGCGCGCCCCCTGTATATGGAATCGTTTTACGACAGACACAACGTGACGGAAAGGACAGGCACATCTTATGATCCAGATCACCAGCCGGCAGGAATTCCATTTATCCACGGAACAAACGAGCTATCTCTTCCGCGCGCTGCCCTGCGGCAAGCTCGAGCAGCTTTATTACGGGCGGCGCATCCCGGCATGCGGGGACTATGCGTTTCTCTGTGATAAGCATGCCGCAGGCTACAGCAACTCCACCGTCTATGATAAGCAGGATCATCTGTCGCTCGATCATATCCGGCTCGACTATTCGGAATTCGGCAAGGGCGATTACCGTCTGCCCGCCATGCAGGTACAGGCCGAAAACGGGAATTTCAACTGCGATTTCAAATTCCTGGATGCAAAGGTGACGGATACCAAGCCGGAGCTTGCCGGCCTCCCCTCCAGCTATGGGAGGAGCAAAACGCTCACAGTCATTCTGGAGGATCCGGCGCTTTGTGCGCAGTTGCATTTGTTTTACACCGTGTTTGAGGCGTGCAATGTGATCACCCGCAGCGCGCGGCTGATCAATCAGGGGGAAAAGGAGATCAAAATCCATTCCCTGATGAGCATGCAGATCGACCTGCCCGCGGGGGATTATACGATGCTCTCCTTCGACGGCTCCTGGATTCGCGAGCGGTATCAGCATGAGCACAAGCTCACGGCGGGGGAGTGCTCCATCGGCTCCATCTGCGGCACAAGCTCCAACCGCCACAATCCCTTTTTTGCCATCCAGAAAGAGGGCTGCAACGAGCAGGCGGGGGAGTGCTGGGGGATTAACCTCGTCTATTCCGGCAACCATATCGGCCGCGCGGAGGTATCGCCGCATGGGATGGTGCGCGTGCAGAACGGCATCAACCCGTTCGAATTTGAATGGGCGCTTGCACCGGGCCAATCCTTCGACGCGCCGGAATCGGTGCTCACCTTCAGCCATGAGGGCCTCAACGGCATGAGCCGCAATATGCATGCCTTTGTCAAGGAGCATATCGTGCGCGGTGAATGGAAGAACAGGGAGCGCCCAATTGTCGTCAACAATTGGGAGGCGACGTATTTCACCTTCACGGAGAAGAAAATCCTCGCCATCGCCAAGGAGGGCGCGCGGTTGGGCGCAGAGCTCTTCGTCCTAGACGACGGCTGGTTTGGCAAGCGCAACAGCGACCACTCCTCCCTCGGCGACTGGTGGGTGAACAAAAAGAAGCTTCCCTCCGGCATCGGCGGCCTGGCAAAGAAGATCAATGACATGGGCCTGATGTTTGGCCTGTGGGTGGAGCCGGAGATGGTCAATCCGGACAGCGACCTCTACCGCGCGCACCCGGATTGGGCGATGACCACAGACGAATACGAGCCGACGGAGGGCCGCAACCAGCTGGTGTTGGACCTGACGAACCCGGATGTGCAGCAATACCTGATCGATACGATCACCGATGTGATGAAGCTCGGCAACATTGAATATATCAAGTGGGATATGAACCGCCAGTTTTCCGATGTGTTCGGGCGGACACTCGGCACGCGGCAGGGCGAATATTTTCACCGCTATTATCTCGGCCTTTACAATATCTTGCAGGCGCTGTGCGACCGCTTCCCGCATGTGCTGTTTGAATCCTGTTCGAGTGGGGGCAACCGCTTCGATCTCGGTATGTTCTGCTACATGCCGCAGTGCTGGACGAGCGACAATACGGACCCGCTCGACCGCATCCGGATTCAAACCGGCACTTCCTATGGATATCCGCAGTCCGTCATGACGATGCACGTCAGCGCGTCACCGAGCTTCGCCTCCCTGCGTGCCTCCTCCATTGAGGAGCGGTTCAACGTGGCGAGCTTCGGGCTGACGGGGTATGAGCTGGATGTGACGAACCTTTCCTCCTTTGACCGGGCGGCGGTCAAAAAGCAGATCGCGTTTTATAAGGAGCATCGCCGGCTTTTGCAGTTCGGCGAATTTTACCGCATCGGCAATCCGTTCAAAGAGAATACCTGCGCGTGGCAGGTGGTGTCGCCGGACCGGGCGGAATCCCTGCTCGGCTGCTTCATTGACCGGCTCACGCCGAACAGTGGGCCGGATCGGCTCGTTTTCGTCGGGCTCGACCCGGAAAAGACGTATCGCTTTACCGCTCGGCAGCAGCTTTTGAACCTGCGTACCTTTGGCGAGATCATCAATACGCCGCTCCCCAAGAAGTTTGACATGGAGGACGGCAAGGTTTATAATTTTCTGACAGATCATATCCGCCTGCATTCAGAGAGGGAGGATTACACGCTTCCTGGCGCATCGCTGCTTTATGCAGGGCTTGTGCCGTGCCAGCTCTTCGTGCTGAGCGGATATAACGGCAAAACGCGCGTGATGACGGATACGGATTCCCGCGTTTATTACCTGAAGGAAGCCACGCGGCCGGAAGAAATCATTGGCGGGGCGGACGAACCCACATCGATCACCCTGCGTTAGGCGGAACCGGGCGCATACTGAGAGAAGAAAAAGAATGGAAGAAAGGATTGGATTGGATCATGAGAACGACCCTGCCCCTGAATTTTGGCTGGCGCTACACGCCCGCCTTCGACCCGGCGATGGTTACGCCGGATTTTGACGCGAGCGCGCTGGAATGCGTTGACATTCCGCATACCTGCAAAGAGCTGCCGCTGAATTATTTCGACGAGCGGGATTACCAGTTCGTCAGCGGCTACCGCAAGGAGTTTGCCCTGCCAAGGGGAATGAAGATGAAGGGCAACCGTTTCCTGCTGCATTTTGAGGGCGTGGCCAACGCCGCAAAAGTGTATTTAAACGGCACCCTCCTCGGCGAACATAAGGGCGGTTACACAGCCTTTGTTTTTGATGTGACCGACACGGTCAAAACGCGCGGCAATGTTCTTGCCGTGGAGGTCGATTCCACGGAGCGCCCGGAGATTCCGCCGTTCGGCAGGGTCGTCGATTATCTCTGCTACGGCGGCATTTACCGCGAGGTCTGGCTCGAATGCGTCAATGAGGTGTATATTGAAGATGCCTTTATCCGCACCAAGGATCTGCTGCTCGGCAAAAAGAAGCTGCTCGATATCGATGTGACCTTCTCAGAGAAGACACAGGGCGATTTAAAGCTGGAGCTATACGACGGCGAGCAGCTGATCGCCTCCCAGGCCTGCCCGTTTGAGGCGAAGGTGCTCAATCTCAAATGGCGTGTCTCCGGCGTGACGCTCTGGTCTACGGAGCATCCAAAGCTCTACACCCTGAAGGTGGTCTATAATGGCGGCGCGGATGAAAAATCCTATCGCTTCGGCTTCCGCGAGTGCGAATTCCGCAAGGACGGCTTCTATCTGAATGGAAAGAAGATGAAGATCCGCGGCCTGAACCGTCACCAGAGCTATCCGTACGTCGGCTATGCAATGCCGGCCTCCGCGCAGAAGGCGGATGCCGACCTGCTGAAATTTGAGCTCGGCTGCAATCTGGTGCGCACCTCGCACTATCCGGATTCCACACACTTCCTCGACCGCTGCGATGAGATCGGCCTGCTTGTCTTTACCGAGATTCCGAGCTGGCAGTTCACCGGCGAGGGCGAATGGCGGGAGAACTTCCTGAAGAATGTGGCTGATATGGTCAAACGCGACCGCAACCACCCCTGCGTCATCCTCTGGGGCGTGCGCGTCAACGAGGGGCAGGACTGCGACGAGCTGTATGAAAAGACGAACGCCATCGCGCATTCGTTGGATGATACCCGCCAGACGGGCGGCGTGCGCAATTTCCCGCAGAGCCATCTGCTGGAGGATGTTTATACCTATAACGATTTTATCCATTCCGGCGGCAAGATCGCGCTGAACCTGCCCATGATTGTGGCTGGGCCGAAGGCGCCCTATCTCGTCACGGAGCACAATGGGCATATGTATCCCACCAAGAGCTTCGACCGCGAGGAGATCCGCGTGGAGCATGCGCTGCGCCATGCCCGCGTGTTGAACGCGGCCTACGGCAGCAGCCGCACCAGCGGCGCGATCGGCTGGTGCATGGCGGATTATAATACGCACAAGGATTTTGGCAGCGGCGACCGCATCTGCTATCACGGTGTGACGGATATGTTCCGCGTGCCGAAGCTTGCCGCTGCGCTATATGCCTCTCAGCAGGATGAGACGCCTGTGATGGAGATTTCCTCCTCCATGGATATCGGCGAGCATCCGGCGAACCAGATCGGCCAGGTCTACGCCTTTACCAACTGCGATTACGTGAAGCTCTATAAAAATGGGGTGTATGTCAGCACGGCATACCCGAATAAAAAGGCCTTCCCGCACCTGCCGCACCCGCCGATTTTCACGGATGATTTCATCGGCGACGCGCTCACCGAGAAGGAGCATCTCAACGAAACTGCGGCGAAGTTTTTGAAGCCCGCGCTGGTGGCAGGCTCGAAATACGCCTTCTCCATGCCGAAGAGATATTTCCTCTTGGCGGGCCTTGGAATCGTCACGAGCGGCATGAAGATCGGCGATATGGTCTCCCTGGTCGAAAAGTATATCGGCGGCTGGGGCGATGAGCAGATTTCCTACCGCTTCGAGGGCTATAAGGATGGGCAACTCGTCAAGACGGTCGTCAAAACAGCTGTGACAGAGAGGGCGCTGGATGTCCGCGTCGACAACCCGCAGCTCGTGGAGGCGGATACCTATGATGTGACCCGTGTCGCACTGACTGCCATTGATCAAAACGGCAACCGCTTGCCCTTTGCGAACAATGCCGTGACGGTTACTGTGGATGGCCCTGTAGAAGTGATCGGCCCGAAGACCTTTGCGCTCATCGGCGGCGATCGCGCCTTCTGGCTGCGCACGAAAGGCGAAAGCGGCGAGGCGACTGTTACGATCACGGTTGAGAATATGGGAACCTACACCTGCAAGGTCAACGTCACCAAGCAGGCGTAAACAACAGCAGAAGAAAAATATCCGCAGCTTCTCTAATGAGGGGCTGCGGATATTTTTTTACGGGCCTGCTCTTTTTGCCTTCCTCTGTGAACAGCATGCAACATTTTGAAAGACTTGTTGAATTTCTCTTGACAAATACCCCCGTGAGGTATATCCTGAAAGTATAAAAATACCCCATTAGGGTATTTCGAAAAAGGAGGAATGGCGATGGCCTTTGAAAAAAATGGGATCGCAGCAGCCGGGGCATGTGAAACAGGCTGCCCGCACCATAAACATACGCCCCGCGATGAACAGGCGATTCGCCTGCTTCAGAATCGGCTGAACCGGATGATCGGGCAGCTCAACGGGATCAAAAACATGGTGGAGGATAACCGATACTGCGGCGATATTCTGACACAGGTGGCGGCTGTGGAAAGCGCCCTGCAGAGTTTCGGATATATTATTTTGCAGGATCATTTGGAAACCTGTGTTGTGGAAGAAATTCGGAATGGGAATCCACAGATCGTTGACGAAGCAGTGGAGCTGATGAAAAAATTGAAATAGAAACAGAGGCATATTTATGACGACAGTAAAATTTAATGTCACTGGCATGACATGCGCCGCATGCAGCGCGCATGTGGAAAAAGCGGTGGCGGCAGTGCCTGGCGTTCATGAAGTAACGGTCAGCCTGCTGACGAATTCTATGAACGTTACCTTTGGTTCGTCGGTGACACCGCAGAATATTTGCGATGCGGTCACCTCGGCCGGATATGGCGCAACGCCGGAAAACGGCGCTGCGGGGAAGAATCAGTCCGCCGCCCGGGAGGCGCTGGAGGATCATGAAACGCCGAAGCTCGCACGCAGGCTGATTGCTTCGCTGTGTTTGCTTTTGCCGCTGATGTATGTATCCATGGGCCATCTCATGTGGGGTTGGCCTGTTCCGGCTGTTCTGGCGGAAAATCCGTTGGCAATCGGCCTTTACGAGTTGTTGCTGACGAGCCTGATTATGGTCATCAACCAGCGGTTTTTTATCAGCGGTTTTCAAAGCCTCCTGCATGGCGGGCCGAATATGGATACGCTGGTAGCCATGGGAAGCGGGGCTGCTTTTATATATAGTGTTGCCATTCTGTTCACTATGACCGGGGCCGTTTCATCCGGCAACCTGGCGATGGCAACCCATTGTGTGCATGCGCTTTATTTTGAATCGGCCGCCATGATATTAACGCTTATCACGGTTGGAAAAATGCTGGAGGCATACAGCAAAGGCAAAACGACGAATGCGATCAAAAGCCTGATAGATTTGGCCCCGAAAACGGCGCATGTGTTGCGGGATGCGGGGGAGACGACGATCCCTGTGGAAGAGGTGCGCGTTGGCGATCTCTTTCTTGTGCGCCCCGGTGAAAGCATCCCGGTTGACGGGCGGGTGCTGGAAGGGGAGAGCGCGGTCAACGAGGCGGCGCTCACCGGCGAGAGCCTGCCGGTGGATAAAGCGCCCGGCAGTTTGGTCAGTGCGGCAACCCTGAACCAGAACGGCTCCCTCACCTGCACTGCCACCCGCGTCGGCGGCGATACGACCCTGAGCCAGATTATTGAAATGGTGGAGAATGCCGCGGCGACAAAAGCGCCGATTGCAAAAGTGGCAGATCGGGTATCCGGCGTCTTTGTGCCGGTTGTGATTGGCATCGCTCTGATTGCAGGAATCATCTGGCTCATTGCGGGAAAAACCTTCGGCTTTGCGCTGGCGCGCGCGATCAGTGTGCTCGTTATCAGCTGCCCTTGTGCGCTGGGGCTCGCAACGCCCGTCGCGATTATGGTCGGCAGCGGAGTGGGGGCTAAGAAGGGTGTGCTGTTCAAAACCGCCGCAGCATTGGAGGCCGCCGGAAAGACGGATTTTGTTGTGCTGGATAAAACCGGGACGGTCACGCAGGGAAAGCCCCAGGTGACCGATCTTCACCCGGCGCCCGGTGTGTCAGAGGCGGAGCTACTACAAACTGCCGCCGCGCTGGAGGAGAAGAGCGAGCACCCGTTGGCACATGCCATTCGGGCAAGAGCGGTCGAAAGCGGCCTGCAATATGATCCTGCCCGTGCGTTTGCCGCATTGCCCGGCCACGGCGTACAGGGCGAGATTGGCGGGAAAGCCGCTTTCGGCGGCAACGCCGCCTTGATGCAGGAGAAAAACCTTTTGACCGGCCAGATGAAGCAGGAAGGCGAGGCGCTAGCCAACGAAGGGAAAACGCCGCTTTATTTTGCTCTGGGCGGGCGGCTGCTCGGGATTGTTGCAGTCGCGGACGTGGTAAAGCCGGACAGTGCAGAGGCAATCCGGATGCTTAAAAATATGGGCGTGCAGACCGTGATGCTCACCGGCGACAACCGCCGCACGGCCGAGGCAATCGCAGGGCAGGTCGGTATGGATGCAGTGGTTGCCGACGTGCTGCCGAATGATAAGGAAGCCGTTGTGCGCAGGCTTTCGGAATATGGAAAGGTGGCCATGGTCGGCGACGGCATCAACGACGCCCCGGCGCTGACCCGCGCGGATGTCGGGATCGCCATTGGAGCAGGGGCGGACGTGGCCCTGGATGCGGCGGACGTTGTGCTGATGAAATCGAGCCTTTTGGATGTGCCGGCCGCAATCCGCCTATCCCGCCAGGTGCTGCGCAATATCCATGAAAACCTGTTTTGGGCGTTTCTTTACAACTGCATCGGGATTCCGATTGCAGCGGGCGCGTTGATCCCCATCTTCGGCCTGCAACTCAATCCAATGTTCGGCGCCGCCGCGATGAGCCTTTCGAGCTTCTGCGTTGTGATGAACGCGCTGCGGCTGAACCTGTTCCACATGCATTCCACGAAGCGGGATACCAAGCGAAAAAAGATCCCCATGCCGGAGTTCCTATCCGGCTTTCAGGAGAAACAATGCCCGGCCCTTGCGCCGGAAAAAACGGAGGTAACACAAATGACGAAGACCATTTTGATTGATGGCATGATGTGCGCGCATTGCCAGATGCATGTGCAGAAGGCACTTGCCGCAATAGACGGCGTGAGCGCTGTGGATGTGAATCTGGAGGAAAAGAAGGCGACCGTGACGCTTGCCAAGGATGTGCCGGACCAGGCGCTGATGGACGCAGTGACGCAGGCCGGTTATACGCCGGTCAGCTGCTCGGCGGAGTAAAAAGCAAGCAGGGTTACCGCCAGTCGAAAAGCCGCTCCGGGGAAACAAAGCTTTTCTTTTCCCGGAGCGGCTGTTTGTATCTGTTTGAATCCGGAAGGATGCGCTGCAGCTGCAACGCGCGCTTGACACGGAAAAGAATATGATATAAAATGGAATTATACAATATAAAAGTAAATTCATCTTAATTTTACAATAAATGTATATTTGCACAAGGCTAATTGTAAACTTTCTGTGAACCGCGGCATTTGTTGCATCATGCAGGGCAACAAATATCGCGTTTTTGCCTATTGGTAGAGAGTTTTTCTCAGATTCAATACCGATAGGAAGTGCAAAGATGACAGAAGAAAATTACCGCTACCGCACAAGCCAGCTTCTGCTCCGGAATCAATTTGAGGGCAGCGGCGCATGGAAGATTCCCGTCATTCCCAAAGCGGAATTTGATGAGGAGGAATTCCGGGGCCTGCGCCTGATCGGCTTTGACAAAACAAAGCTGGAGGATGAGCGGCATCTGGGGCGGATCGTTCATTTTTTCCTCTACGACTACAAGTTTGAGCGCGTGTGGAAGGATCCCGATCATGATATCGAAAAGCTCAGGCGGTACCGGGCGGTGCTCTCACCGGATTTCAGCATGTATCTTGAGATGCACCCGCTCATGCAGCTTTATAACACCTTCCGCAACCGCTGGTGCGGGGCGTATTTCGCTTCAAAGGGGATGCGCGTGATCCCCACCGTGAGCTGGGGGGATGAGCGCAGCTTTGCCTTTTGCTTCGAGGGGATTCCAAAGGGGAGCACCGTGGCGGTTTCGACCTATATGGTATCGGAGCACGGGAACCGTGCGGATCAGAAACCGTTTTTCATGAAGGGCTATGAGGAGCTGCTGCGGCGGGTGGAGCCGGAGCGGATTCTCTGCTATCACGAGCCGTTCCCGGAGATGCGGGGCAACATTGTCCCGATTGATTACGAGCTCAGCTCCTGGCGGCATATGGACGACGATTACACACCGTCCAAATACGCGAAATATATCTGCGGGCTGGAGCCGGTGCCGCCGGGCTGCGATTTGGTGATCAAGCGTGGCTATGTCATGCGGGACGATGGCTGCCGGATGGGAATGGGCAGCGCCTACGGCGGCAAATGGAAGCCGAAGAAGGAAGAGGACAAGCGGTTTTTGGGGCAGCCGGGGGAGATAAAAATTACTTATGTAAGCGGATATAAAGTAGCAACTAAAATTGGAGAAGATGGGCGAGCGGTCAGAGAGAGGCACTTTACAGACCATAACCGCGGGCATACCGGACATACAAATCCTCATGATCATATCATAAATTGGGATCCTGACCGTGGAAACCCATTGCCTGGGAGACCGATTAATTATCCGGGAGGTGCGCCGGAATTCAAGTTATATGGAGGGGATTATCGAATGTATACGTATGTAAAGTCGAATACACCGGAAGAGAACCGCTTTGAAACAATCAGTGAGTTCAAGTGGTGTGTTGAATGTGGTGGGGAGATTGAGTTCAAATGGCATGGAAAAACCTATGATATTGTACACGACCCTGATGCAATTGTGATTTATGAAGCGTATAGTGACAAAGAGAGCTATTATAAGACGGCGGATGAATTGCTAGAGCATTTAATTGACGGCGATCGGCTACGCGATATGGTAACGCATATGGAAGTAACAGATAGAACTATTTAAAAATATTTTTGTTGTAACATCGGGATAATCCAAATGAGCATCCCGATCCGCAAGGCCATATCAACTATCCGAATGACGTACCGGAATTTAAATATTTTGGAGGATTTACAATGGAGCATACAGACATATTAACTGGTAACACAGGGGAAAATCGTTTTGAAACAATCAATGATTTCAAAGAATGTATGCGCTACCATGGAGAGGTAGAGTTTGAATGGAAAGGAGTTCTCTATACCATCACTCATCCGGAAGGTATGATAAATATTAGCGAAGCCTGGAAGCCGGAAACGGAACAATGGTGCGCGGCGGCGGACGAAGCCCTTGAATATATGATAGACGGTGTCCGGCTCCGGGAGATCATTACACAGGTAGAGGTAAAAGCCAGGACAATATAATTGGAGGATTACAAAATTCGAGTGCATGACAGGCCTGTTGAGGACCTTGCCCAATATCTGTAGATGGCATGCCAAAATTGCACCTGCCGTCGGCCGCGCGGAGAGAAGCTGTTTCTTCCTCTTCACGCGGCCTTTTCATTTATTGTAGGGGAAGTATAGATGCGCAGTTTCCACGCAGTTTCCGCTTTTGCACGCCGCCTTGCGGGCAGTACCTACAAACCTCGGAAAATTGTGATTCCGCCGAAATTTTTATGAAATAATTGTTGCTTTTTCCAAATCGGTGTGGTATCATATTCAAGCATGCTGTGTAGGTGTGCAGATATGCGATGATGCAGAAGGTGGCCGCCCTTTGAGGCGGGGAATTTCTGCGGAGTATGTCCGATTTACAAACCGGGCGAAAGAATACTGGCTCGCTTCGGCCAGCTGCAGTTTATGCTGCGGCGGGTTTTCTGCGGCCAGGCGCGAACAATCGGAACCCGGATCATGTTCTCAGCATATCCGGTTTTTTCAATGCAGCAGGGTGAAACACCCGGATCAGTGTTCAGATTTTCGCGTTGCCCGCCAACAATGAAGGAGGCGTTCCCCATGGCAGTTAAGGAAAAGATCCGCATCAGGCTCAAGGGCTACGATCACAATCTCGTCGACAAATCGGCGGAGAAGATTGTTGAGACAGCCAGAAACACAGGCGCGCAGGTCTCCGGTCCCGTGCCGCTTCCAACTGAGAAGGAAGTTGTCACCGTGCTTCGTGCCGTGCACAAGTACAAGGATTCCAGAGAGCAGTTCGAGCAGCGCACCCACAAACGGCTTATCGACATTCTCAGGCCCTCGAACAAAACCGTCGAGGCTCTGACAGGTCTTGAGCTTCCCGCCGGCGTGGAAATCGAGATTAAGCTGTAAGGCTAATCCGCTTTACATGCCGCAGGTCAAGTTGGCGCAAGCCAACCAATAACCGAAGGAGGAAAGGTAAATGCAAAAAGGTTTGATCGGCAAGAAAATCGGCATGACGCAGCTTTTTGACGAGCAGGGCAATGTTGTCCCCGTTACCGTCATCGAAGCAGGCCCGTGCCCGGTCGTCCAGAAAAAGACGGTCGAAAACGACGGCTATGAAGCCGTGCAGCTCGGTTTTCAGGATGTCAAGGCTCAGCGCGTCAACAAGCCCATGAAGGGCCATTTCGCGAAGGGCAATGTCGCCCCGAAAAAGGTGCTGCGTGAATTCCGCCTCGCAGATATCAGCGCGATGAATGTCGGCGATATCCTGAAAGCCGACGTCTTTGCGGCGGGCGATCACGTTGACGTGGTCGGCACCAGCAAAGGCAAGGGTACGGCCGGCGCGATCAAGAGATGGAATTTCTCCCGCCTCAAAGAGTCCCACGGTACCGGCCCGGTCGCAAGGCATGCCGGCTCGCTCGGCGCGTGCAGCGATCCCTCCCGCGTATTCAAAGGCAAGAAGCTTGCGGGCCATCTGGGCGCGGAACGTGTCACAATCCAGAATTTAGACGTTGTCAAGGTGGATGTGGAAAACAACCTCATCGCGGTCAAGGGCGCTGTCCCGGGCCCGAAGAATGGGATTGTCCTCCTCGCCGACAGTGTCAAGAACGCGTAAGGAAGGAGTGGAACAAATGCCTAACGTATCAGTTTTCGACGTCGCCGGCAAGAAGATGGAAGATCTCGCCTTGAGCGAAGCAATCTTCGGCATCACGCCCAACGTTCCGGCGATGCACCTCATGGTGGTAAGCTATCTGGCAAACCAGCGCCAGGGCACGCAGTCTACCCTTACGCGCTCTGAAGTCAGCGGCGGCGGCAAGAAGCCGTGGCGCCAGAAGGGCTCCGGCCGTGCAAGGCAGGGCTCGACCCGCGCGCCCCAGTGGACGCACGGCGGCATTTCGCATGGCCCGAAGCCGCGCGAATACGGTATTTCCGTCAACAAAAAGGTAAAGCGCCTTGCCATGAAGAGTGCGCTTTCCAGCAAGGTTGCGGGCAATGAGCTTGTCGTGCTCGACAAGCTTGCGCTCAGCGAAATCAAGACCAAAGAGGTCGTCAAGGTGCTCGGCGCACTCCAGACCGGCAAAAAGACGCTTATCGTCCTGCCGGAGAAGGACGACACGGTCTATCGCAGCGCACGCAACATCGCAGGTGTGAAGACGACGCTTGTCAGCACCCTGAATGTTTACGACATCCTTAACTGCGATACGCTCCTTGTCCTCAAGGACGCTGTTGCGAAGATTGAGGAGGTATATGCATGAGCAAGTTAGCACAGGATATCGTCCTGCGCCCGGTTATCACCGAAGAGAGCATGCAGGGCATCGCTTTAAACAAATACACGTTTCAAGTGGCCAAGGATGCCAACAAGGTGGAGATCGCTCAGGCGATTGAAAAGCTTTTCGGCGTAGAGGTCGAAAAGGTCAATACGATCAATGTCCGCGGCAAGCTCCGCAGGCAGGGCCGTTACGAAGGCTACACAGCTTCTTGGAAAAAGGCGATCGTAACGCTTACGGAAAAGTCCAAGAAGATCGATTTCTTCGACGGCATGATGTAAGGGGAATTTTCCCATAAAATACCCGGCGGCGACGTATGGAGCCCGGCATGCTCCGCAAAGCCGCTATGAGGAGAGTGAACCAAATGTCGATTAAAATCTACAATCCGACCACGAACGCACGGCGTAACATGTCGGTAACGGATTACACGGAGCTGTCGAAGAACGGCCCGGAGAGAAGCCTCCTGGCTCCTCTGAACAAGAACTCCGGCCGCAACAGCTACGGCAGGATCACCGTGCGCCATCGTGGCGGCGGCAACCGTAAAAAATACCGTATTATCGATTTCAAGCGCGATAAGTTCGATATGAGCGCGAAGGTGCTCGGCATCGAGTACGATCCGAACCGCTCCGCTCACATTGCCCTCATCCAGTATGAGGATGGTGAGAAGCGCTACATCCTCGCTCCCGCAGGCCTGAAGGCCGGCGATACGGTTGAGGCGGGCGCCAGCGCGGATATCAAGCCCGGCAACGCACTGCCGCTTGTCAACATCCCGACCGGTACGTTCATCCACAATGTGGAGCTTTATCCCGGCCGTGGCGGGCAGCTGGCCCGCGCAGCGGGCAACGCCGCTCAGCTCATGGCAAAGGAAGGCGCTTATGCGTTGCTCCGTCTGCCCTCCGGCGAGCTGCGTAACGTATCCGTTAACTGCATGGCGACCATTGGCCAGGTAGGCAATGTCGATCATGAGAATGTGAAAATCGGTAAAGCTGGCCGTAAGCGCCACATGGGCTGGAGGCCGACGGTTCGCGGCTCTGTCATGAACCCGAACGACCATCCGCACGGCGGCGGCGAAGGCAAATCCCCGATCGGCCGTCCCGGTCCGGTCACGCCGTGGGGTAAGCCTGCTCTTGGCTACAAGACGCGCGCGAAGAAGAACCGCTCCGACAAGATGATTGTCAAGCGCCGTAACGGCAAGTAGTCGATGAAAGGAGCTTAAGAATTATGGGCAGAAGCGTGAAAAAGGGCCCTTTCGTACAGCCTAAGCTGCTCGAAAGAGTCCAGAAAATGAACGAAGCAGGCGAGAAGATCGTCTTAAAAACCTGGAGCCGCAGCTCCACGATTTTCCCGGACTTTGTCGGCCACACCTTTGCGGTTCACGACGGGCGCAAGCATGTGCCGGTTTATGTGACGGAAGACATGGTCGGCCACAAGCTCGGCGAGTTTGCTCCCACGAGGACCTTCCGGGGCCACGCGGGGTCAAAAACCTCGAATTCCAAATAACGGTCGAAAGGAGTGTGTTAAACTTATGGAAGCAATGGCTAAGGTTACGCATGTGCGCATTGCGCCGCGCAAGGTGCAGATCGTTTTGGATCTCATCCGCAACCAGCCCGCTGACAAGGCCATGGCAATTCTCAAGCACACGCCCAAGGCCGCGTGTGAAATCCTTGAGAAGCTGCTCAAGTCAGCAATCGCAAACGCTGAGGCGAACAACAACATGGATGTTTCCAGGCTGTATGTGGCGAAGTGCTATGTCTGCCAGGGCCCGACCCTCAAGCGTCTGAGGCCGAGAGCACAGGGGCGCGGATTCCGCATCAACAAGAAAACGTCGCACATCACCCTTGTACTCAAGGAAATGGAATAAGCGAAGAGGAGGTTAAACAATGGGCCAGAAGATTAATCCCACCGGCTTGCGTGTCGGTGTTATTAAGGATTGGGAATCCCGCTGGTATGCGAAGAATGCAGACTTCGGCGATATGCTTGTAGAAGACTACAACCTGCGCGAGTGGCTGCTGACAAAGCTTGCCCCGGCCGGTGTTCCCAAGATCGAGATTGAGCGCGACGCAAACCGTGTGCGCATCAATATCCACTGCGCAAAGCCCGGCATGGTCATCGGCCGCGGCGGCTCCGAGATTGACAAGCTCAAAGCGGAGTGCGAGAAAAAGCTCGGAAAGGATGTCTCCCTGAATATTGTGGAGATTAAATCCCCCGATCTGAATGCGCAGCTTGTGGCGGAGAGCATCGCGTCCCAGCTCGAGCGCCGCATTTCCTTCCGTCGCGCTCTCAAACAGGCCATCGGCCGCACGATGAAGCTTGGCGCGAAGGGCATTAAAACACAGGTTTCCGGCCGTCTGGGCGGCGCTGATATCGCCCGCACAGAGCACTATCACGAGGGAACCATCCCGCTGCAGACCATCCGCGCGGATATCGATTACGGTTTTGCCGAGGCAAAAACGACGTATGGCCGCGTTGGCGTGAAGGTCTGGATTTACCGCGGCGAGGTGCTGCATGACAATGCAAACCGCAGGCCGCGCAGGGAAGGAGGAGCTCGATAATGCTGTTACCGAAGCGTGTCAAACACCGCAGGGTACACAGAGGCCGTATGAAAGGCGCTGCTACCCGCGGAAACAAAGTCAATTACGGCGATTTTGGTCTCGTTGCACTCGAGCCCGCCTGGATCACCTCTAATCAGATTGAGGCGGCCCGTATTGCCATGACGCGTTACATTAAGCGCGGCGGCCAGGTTTGGATCAAGATTTTTCCGGATAAGCCGATCACCGAGAAGCCGGCCGAAACCCGCATGGGTTCCGGTAAAGGTTCCCCCGAGTATTGGGTGGCGGTTGTAAAGCCCGGCAGGGTCATGTTTGAGATCGCGGGCGTTGATGAGGAGCTTGCGCGTGAGGCCATGCGTCTTGCGGCCAATAAGCTGCCGATCAAGTGCAAATTTGTAACGAAAGAAGAAACGGGTGGTGAGCAGTAATGAAAGCCAGTGAAATGAGAAAACTGTCCCCCGCGGAGCTTGATGCCAAGCTGATCGAATTAAAGGACGAGCTTTTTAATCTGCGCTTCCAGCAAGCCATAAACCAGCTCGATAACCCGATGCGAATCAATGCCGTCAAGAAGGATATCGCCCGCATCAAAACGATCCAGCGCGATATCGAACTGCACGGCGCGACTTCGTAAGGGAAGGGAGGCTAAAGCATGAGCGAAAGAAACCTCAGAAAAACGCAGGTGGGTATTGTCACCAGCGATAAGATGGATAAAACCGTGGTTGTTTCCGTAAAGGACAGGGTAAAGCATCCGCTTTACAAGAAAATTGTCAACCGCACTGTGAAGCTCAAGGCACACGATGAGAAGAATGAGTGCGGCATAGGCGACCGTGTTCTCGTCATGGAGACCCGCCCGATGTCGAAGGACAAGAGATGGCGCGTGGTCGAAATCATTGAAAAAGCCAAATAAGTTTGGCGTAACACAAGGAGGAAAACACTGTGATACAGCAGCAGAGTTACCTCAAGGTTGCCGACAATACGGGCGCGAAGGAGCTTATGTGTATCCGCGTGCTCGGCGGTTCCGGCAGGAGGTATGCCAATATCGGCGACGTAGTGGTTGCTTCAGTTAAAAAAGCAGCACCCGGCGGCGTTGTAAAAAAAGGCGAAGTTGTAAAAGCGGTTGTCGTCCGCACCGCGAGCGGCGTGCGCCGCGAGGACGGTACGTATATCCGGTTCGACGAGAATGCGGCCGTCATCATCAAGGACGATAAGAATCCCAGGGGCACACGTATTTTTGGACCTGTGGCCAGAGAACTGCGCGAGAAAGATTATCTCAAGATTCTCTCCCTCGCTCCGGAAGTGCTTTAAGGGGAGGTAAGAATTTATGAACAATAAAGTGCATGTGAAAACCGGCGATGAGGTCATCGTCATCAACGGCAAGAATCGCGGCATGAAGGGCAAGGTTCTGCAGGTCAGCCCCGCTGAGGGCAAGGTCATCGTCGAGGGCGTCAACATTGTTACCAAGCATGTGAAGCCCCGCAAGATGGGCGAGCCCGGCGGCCTGGTCAAGGCGGAAAGCGCGCTCTATGCCAGCAAGGTGCAGCTCATCTGCCCGAAGTGCGGCCGCCCCACCCGGATTGGCCACGCGATCAACAGCAAGGGCAAGAAGGTGCGCACCTGCAAGAAGAGCGACTGCCTCGCTCAGTTTGAATAAAGGGAGGGACATGACACATGGCAAGACTCAAGGAACTCTATGTCAATGAGGTAGCCCCTGCACTGATGAAAAAGTTCGCGTATAAAAGCGTCATGCAAATCCCGAAGCTTGACAAGATCGTCATCAATGTCGGCTGCGGCGAAGCGCGCGACAACCCGAAGGTGCTTGACGCCGTCGTTGCCGACGTTTCCGCGATCACGGGCCAGAAGCCCGTTCTGTGCAAGGCGAAAAAATCCGTTGCAAATTTTAAGCTCCGTGAGGGCATGGTAATCGGCGTAAAGGTTACCCTGCGCGGCGAGCGGATGTATGAATTCCTCGACCGCTTCTTCAACCTCGCGCTGCCCCGCGTGAGGGATTTCCGGGGCATCAACCCCAACTCCTTTGACGGCCGCGGCAACTATTCCATGGGCATCAGGGAGCAGCTGATTTTCCCGGAAATTGATTATGATAAGATCGATAAAGTCCGCGGTATGGACATCTGCTTTGTCACCACCGCAAACACGGACGAAGAAGCCCGCGAGCTGCTCGCTCTGATGGGCGCTCCGTTCTCGAAGTAAGGAGGGATTATTGTGGCCAAAAAGTCGATGAAAGTCAAACAGGCAAGACCCGCGAAGTATTCATCCAGGGAGTACAACAGGTGCAAAATCTGTGGCCGGCCGCACGCCTATCTTCGGAAGTACGGAGTTTGCCGTATCTGCTTTAGGGAGCTTGCCCATGCGGGCCAGATCCCGGGCGTGAAGAAGGCCAGCTGGTAAAGAGCAATTGCAAAGGAGGTTGACGGCATGCAAATTACCGATTCGATAGCCGATATGCTCACCAGAATTCGCAACGCGAATTCGGCAAAGCATGATACGGTTCAGATTCCCGCATCCAACATGAAGAAAGCAATTGCTCAGATTCTTGTGGATGAGGGCTATGTAAAAAGCTTTAAAGTGATTGACGACGGTAAGCAGGGCATCATTGAGATTGCGCTCAAATACGGCCCGAACAAATCCCAGGTCATCACCGGTCTGCGCAGGGTTTCCAAGCCCGGCCTGCGCATTTACACCAACTGTGAGGAGATGCCCAAGGTCATGAAGGGCCTCGGCGTTGCAATCCTCTCCACATCCAAGGGCGTTATGACGGACAAGGAAGCCCGCAAGGCCAATATTGGCGGCGAGGTCCTTGCATTTATCTGGTAAGGAGGTGCAGTAAGGAATGTCACGTATCGGCAGAAAGCCAATCGTTATTCCAGCAGGCGTCGATGTGAAAATCGATGGAAGCACTGTCACCGTTAAGGGCCCGAAGGGCACCCTTTCCAGAACAGTGCATCAGAATATGAATGTCGCGGTGGAGGATGGCGTGATTCACGTTACCCGCCCGGACGACAACAAGCTCAACCGTTCGCTCCATGGCCTGACCCGCACCCTGGTGGCCAACATGGTCGAAGGTGTGGAAAAGGGCTTCAGCAAAGAGCTCGAGATCAACGGCGTCGGTTACCGTGCCGCAAAGCAGGGGAAGGATCTTGTTTTGAACATCGGCTACTCCCATCAGGTGATCGTGCCTGAAACCGACGGGATCACCATTGAGGTTCCCTCGCCAAACAAGGTTGTCATTTCCGGCCCCGACAAGCAGAAGGTCGGCCAGTTTGCAGCGCAGGTGCGTGAGAAGCGTCCGCCGGAGCCGTATAAGGGCAAGGGCATCAAGTACGTTGATGAGCACATCCGCCGCAAGGAAGGCAAGGCCGGTAAGGGCGGCAAGTAATCTGAATCGAAGGAGTGAAACGAAATGGTGAACAGACCTGACAGCAATAAGGCGCGTCAGACCCGCCACAAGAGAGTGCGCGGCAAGATTTCCGGCACTGCTGAGTGCCCGCGTCTTAACGTATTCCGCTCCCTGCAGAATATCTACGCTCAGTTAATCGACGACGACAAGGGCGTTACCCTTGTATCCGCTTCAACTGTGGAAAAGGATTTTGAGGAATACGGCGGAAATAAGAGCGCTGCCCGCAAAGTGGGCGAACTGCTCGCAAAGCGCGCCGCTGAAAAGGATATCACGAAGGTCGTTTTTGACCGCGGCGGCTATATCTATCACGGCCGTGTGCAAGAGCTGGCCGAAGGCGCCCGTGAGGGCGGCCTCAAGTTCTAAACGAAGGAGGAATACTTTTGGCTAAGATTGACGCATCGGCTACGGAACTCCAGGAGCGCGTAGTTGCCATCAACCGCGTATCCAAAACCGTCAAGGGCGGTCGTATCTTCAAGTTCGCGGCGCTCGTTGTCGTCGGCGATGGCAACGGTTCTGTTGGCTTCGGCCTCGGTAAATCGGGCGAAGTCCCGGACGCAATCCGCAAGGGCATTGAGGATGCGAAGAAAAATATGATCAAGGTAGCGCTCAAGGGCACTACCATTCCCCATGAGATCACCGGCAAATTCGGCGCAGGCGTCGTGCTGCTCAAACCTGCTGCTCCCGGTACCGGCGTTATCGCCGGCGGCCCCGTGCGTGCGGTCGTTGAGACGGTCGGCATCAAGGACATCCGCTCCAAGGCGCTGCGTTCCAACAACCCCTGCAATGTAGTCAGAGCGACCATCGACGGTCTCTCAAAGCTGCGCAATGTCGACGAGGTTGCCGCCATCCGCGGCAAGTCGGCCAAACAAATTCTAGGTTAAGGAGGGTGGATAAAATGGCAGACGTCAAGGTAAAGCTTGTCAAGAGCCTGATCGGCAGCAAAAAGGATCAGATTGCCACCGCCCATGCACTTGGTCTTCGTAAGATCGGGGACGTATCCGTTCAGCCGGATAATCCCCAGACGCAGGGTAAGGTGAAAAAGATCATCCACCTTATTGAGGTAACCGAAGCGTAAGCAAGGAGGTGCGAATAAATGAAGTTGCACGAACTTTCACCGGCCGCAGGCTCCAAAAAGGAAGTCAAGCGGATCGGCAGAGGTGCAGGATCCGGTCAGGGCAAAACGGCTGGTAAGGGCCACAAGGGCCAGAAGGCCCGTGCGGGCCGCGGCATGCGCCCGGGTTTTGAAGGCGGCCAGATGCCGCTGCAGAGGCGTGTACCGAAGAGGGGCTTCGTCAATATTTTTGGCAAGGAGTTCTCTATCGTAAATGTTTCCGCGCTTGATCAGTCTTTTGAAGACGGTGCGGTGGTTGACATTGACGCGCTGATCGAAAAGGGCCTTGTCAAAAAGGTGCTCGACGGCGTGAAAATCTTAGGAAACGGCGAGATCAGCAAGAAACTTACCGTTCAGGTAAATGCTTACTCAGAGGCCGCGAAACAGAAGATCGAGGCGGCAGGCGGAAAGGCCGAGGTGATCTGACATGTTTCAAACCTTTATTAACGCGTGGAAGATTGCCGATCTGAGGAAGAAAATGCTGTTTACAGCGCTGATTCTCCTCGTATTCCGGATCGGCGCCGCGATCCCGGTTCCCTTTGTGGATATCGGGGCCGCGGGCATCATCGCCGATCCCAACGCCGGTAACTTTATGAACTATTTGAGCATGATGACCGGCGACGCGTTCAACTACGGCACGATCTTCGCAATGTCGATCACGCCGTATATCAACAGCTCCATTATCATGCAGCTGTTGACGGTGGCGATCCCCGCTTTGGAGAGGCTCTCCAAAGACGGCGAGGAAGGCCGCAAGAAGATTGCCGCGATCACCCGTTATGTGGCGGTGGCGCTCGGCCTTTTGCAGAGCACCGCTTACTACTTCTATCTTCGCAACACGAAGACCAACGGCGTGAACTTCCTGCTCAAGGACCCCGCGACCGGCGCGAATTTCGCAGGTGGTTGGGCGGTATTCCAGGCAATTATCATCATCCTTGTGCTGACGGCCGGCACCGCATTAATCATGTGGCTTGGCGAGCAGATCAACGAAAAGGGCATTGGCAACGGCATTTCCCTGATCCTGTTTGCCGGCATCGTTTCCCGCATCCCGACGATGGTCACCCAGCTGTTCCACCCGGAGCGCGGTTATATCTCGAAGGGCGGCGCGTACTATGCCCTGGTGCCGATCGTCGTAGTATGCGTCTTGTTGATGATTGCGTTTATCGTGTGGATGGATAATTCGGAGCGCCGAATTCCCGTGCAGTATGCAAAACGCGTCGTTGGGCGCAAAATGTACGGCGGCCAGTCCACGCATATTCCGATTAAGGTGAACATGAGCGGTGTTATGCCGATCATCTTTGCAAGCTCCATTCTTTCCCTCCCGCCCACCATCGAGCTGTTTATGACTGTCAAGGAGGGCAGCGGCTGGGAGACGTTCTTCAATCTCTTTAAAGCGCAAAGCCCGTTTTATGCGGTGATCTATTTCGTTCTCATTATCTTCTTCGCGTATTTCTATGCGACGATCCAGTACAACCCGATCGAGATGGCGAACAATATCCGCAAAAACAGCGGCGCGATCCCCGGCATTCGTCCCGGTAAGCCCACGTCTGATTATATCAGCAGGATTCTGTCAAGAATTACATTGCTCGGCGCTCTTCTGCTGAGCGTTGTGGCGCTGTTCCCGATCCTGTTCTCTCAGATTACTTCGCTTGCGAAACATCCGATGAACATTTCGTTGGGCGGCACGTCCATCATCATTTTGGTCGGCGTTGCACTGGAAACGGTGAAGCAGCTGGAATCCCAGATGATGATGCGCCACTACAAGGGCTTCCTTGACTAAGATTCGCGAAGGGAGAAAAGTTTGAAAGATCAATCTTTCAAATTGCGTTTTGTGCTTTTCGAGCGTAAACTCTGCTCGAAATTTTGGCTGTGCCAAAACCGCACAATTCCGCGACTCAGTGCAAGAAAGGAATGGTCATAGGCATGAAACTCATTCTTCTTGGCGCGCCGGGCGCGGGAAAGGGAACGCAGGCAGAGATGCTCTCCGCCCACTATTCCATTCCCGCGATCTCCACGGGCAACATCATCCGGGAAGCCCTCAAAAAGGGCACGGAGATGGGCCTGAAGGCAAAGTCGTTTATCGACGCAGGGCAGCTTGTTCCGGACAATGTCGTCATCGGCATCATCCAGGAGCGGCTCGCGTTGGACGACTGCAAAAACGGTTTTATTCTGGATGGCTTTCCACGCACGATTCCGCAGGCTGAGGCGCTTGACGCGATGGGCATTGAGATCGACAAGGTAGTTGATATTGAGGTGCCTGATGAGCTGATTGCCGGCCGTATGGCTGGCCGCCGAGTTTGCGAGAAGTGCGGCGCATCCTATCATTTAGAGCATAAACAGCCCGAGGAAGAGGGCGTCTGCGATCAGTGCGGCGGCAAGCTCGTGCAGCGCAAGGACGACCATCCGGATACGGTGCTTGACCGCCTGCGCGTTTATCATGAGCAGACGGAGCCGCTCAAGGATTACTATGCGAAAACCGGGAAGCTTCGCATTGTAGAGGGGCAGGATGAGGTGGGACACACCTCTGCGCTGACTCTCAAAGCAGTGGAGGATTAAGCATGGTGGTGCTCAAAACAAGGCGGGAACTGGCGCTCATGCGTGATGCATGCCGCATTTCTGCCGAAGCGTTGCAGATCGCGGGGGAGGCGGTCAAACCCGGGGTGACAACCGCGGAAATTGACCGCATTGCGTATTCGTATATCGTAAAGCAGGGGGCGACGCCCAATTTCCTGCATCTTTACGGCTTCCCCGCCACCGCCTGCATATCCATAAACGACGAAGTGATTCATGGCATTCCGAGCAAAGAGCGTGTCATCCACGAGGGTGATATTGTCAGCATCGACCTGGGAGCCGCTCTGAACGGCTTTAACGGCGACAACGCCGCCACTTTCGCGGCGGGGGCAATCAGCCCCGATGCGAAGCGGCTGATCGACACGACGCGTGAGAGCCTCTATGAAGGCATCCGCGCGGCGGTCGCGGGCGGCAGAATCGGCGATATCGGCAGCGCGGTGCAACGCTATTGCGAGGAACGCGGCTACGGCGTCGTCCGGGAATACACCGGGCATGGCGTGGGTGCAAAGCTTCATGAGGATCCGTCGGTCCCCAATTTCGGCACACCGGGCCGTGGTGTGCGCCTGTTACCAGGTATGACCCTAGCCATCGAGCCCATGATTAATCAGGGCACTGCACAGATCAAATCGATGCCAGACGGCTGGACGGTCAAAACCGCCGATGGAAAGCTTTCCGCTCACTTTGAGCACACCGTGGCAATCACGGCGGATGGCCCTCAAATCCTGACATTCGTGTAGGGAGGGGCCGCATGGAGTTTCAAGTGGGAGACGTCGTTTGCTCAAAAGCCGGGCGCGACGAGGGAACCTTTTTGGTGGTGGTCGGCATCGAGGGCGGATACCCGCTGCTGTGCGACGGAAAGCAGAGGCCGCTTGAGCGGCCAAAGCGGAAAAATCCGCTGCATCTGGCAGGAACCAGCCGCCATATCGATCTGCAATCGATGGAAACCAATCGTGCATTACGCAGGGCGCTGCGCAACCTTGAGGAAGCGGGCGCAGTTCGTGTCACAAAGGGAGGTTAAGCTGTGTCGAAACAGGATATGATCGAGATTGAGGGTACCGTGACAGAAGCTCTTCCAAATGCGACCTTTAAGGTGGCGCTGGAGGGCGGTCACGAGATTTTAGCCCATATTTCCGGCAAGCTGCGCATGAATTTTATCCGCATTCTGCCGGGCGATAAGGTGACAGTTGAGATGTCACCATATGATTTGACCCGTGGGCGCATTACATGGCGCTCCAAATAAGGAGGTAATCGAATGAAAGTCAGGCCTTCTGTTAAGAAAATTTGCGAAAAGTGCAAGATCATTAAGCGCAAGGGGAAAGTCATGGTGATCTGTGAGAACCCCAAGCATAAGCAACGTCAGGGCTGAGCCCTGGCCGATCAGGAAAAACCACTTATGGAGGTGCAAGTGACAAATGGCGCGTATTTCAGGTGTTGACCTGCCGAGAGACAAGCGTGTTGAAATCGGCTTGACCTATATTTACGGCATCGGCCGCAAGACCGCCAGCGACATCATCAAAGCCACAGGTGTAAACCCGGATATTCGGGTGAAGGATCTGAGCGAAGACGATGTTTCCAAGCTTCGTGAGTATATCGACCATAACGTCAAGGTAGAGGGCGACCTGCGCCGTGAGACGGCCTTTGATATCAAGAGGCTCATCGAAATCGGCTGCTACCGTGGCGTGCGGCATCGCAAGGGCCTGCCCGTGAGGGGCCAGCGCTCCAAGACGAACGCCCGCACCCGCAAGGGCCCGAAGAAGACGATCGCGAACAAGAAGAAGTAAGCTAGGAGGGATATCATGGCTACAAAAGCTTCCGGGAAAAAGACCGTTGCCACGCGCAGACGCCGTGAGCGTAAAAATATCGAACGCGGCGCGGCGCATATCCAGTCCACGTTCAACAACACCATTGTGACCATCACGGATACACAGGGCAACGCGGTATCCTGGGCAAGCGCGGGCGAAATGGGTTTCCGCGGCTCCAGAAAATCCACCCCCTTTGCCGCACAGACCGCCGCTGAAACGGCCGCCAAGGCTGCGATGGAGCACGGCATGAAAACGGTTGAGGTTTATGTAAAGGGCCCGGGTTCCGGGCGTGAGGCCGCCATCCGTGCGCTGCAGACCGCAGGGCTGGATGTCAGCATGATTAAGGATGTCACCCCGATCCCGCATAACGGCTGCCGCCCGCCGAAGAGAAGGCGTGTATAACCAATTCAGGAGGTGTAACGAACTTATGTCAAGATATACCGATCCGGTTTGCAAGCTGTGCCGCCGCGAGGGCAAAAAGCTGTTCCTTAAGGGCGAGCGCTGCTACACGAACAAGTGCTCTGTGGAGCGCCGTTCCTATGCGCCGGGCCAGCACGGCCAGAGCCGGAAGAAAACTTCCGAATATGGCCTTCAGCTGCGCGCAAAGCAGCAGGCCCGCCGTTACTACGGCATTCAGGAGAGCCAGTTCCGTAAATATTTCGAGATGGCGGAGCGCCACCAGGGCGTAACGGGCGAAAATTTGCTGCGCATCTGCGAGAGCAGGCTCGATAACGTTGTTTATCTGCTGGGCTGGGCCTCTTCCCGTGCGGAAGGCCGTCAGCTCGTCAACCATGGCCATTTCCAGGTCAATGGCAAAAAGGTCAACATTCCGTCCTATCTTCTGCGTGCGGGCGATGTGGTTACGATTAAGCAGGCCAGCCGCGACAGCGAGAAGATCAAGGCGACGGTTGAAGCGAACGCTTCCCGCCCTGTTCCGCAGTGGCTGGACCTTGACAGGGAAAACCTGCAGGCGAAAATCGTCAACCTTCCGGAGCGCGATCAGATTGCTGTTCCCGTGGAAGAGCATCTCATCGTCGAGTTCTACTCCAAATAATGCAGCCTGACGAGGTTGTTTTTTGGAGGAACGCAGTACCGCAGGCCGGCCGCCTGAGTTTAACAAGGAGGGTTTTGAATGATTGAAATTGAAAAGCCCAGAATCGAAACGACCGATTTGAAGCCGGACGGGACCTATGGCAAATTCATCGTGGAGCCGTTGGAGCGCGGCTATGGCACAACGCTTGGCAACAGCCTGCGCCGCGTGCTGCTCTCCTCGCTGCCGGGATATGCCATTACCTCCGTTAAAATTGACAACGTTCTGCACGAATTCTCCACGCTCCCCGGTGTGAAGGAGGACGTTACCGAGATTGTCCTGAATCTGAAGAATGTGATTCTCAAGATTCACGGAGACGGCCCCAAGACTGTCTACATTGAAGGCAGCGGCGAGTGCGAGATTACCGCGGGCAACATCAAAACAGACTCCGAGGTAGAAATTCTCAATCCCGAGCTTCACATTGCTTCGCTGGATAAGGATGCCCATTTGAACATGGAGCTCACAGTTGACCGCGGCCGCGGTTACGTTCCGGCGGAAAGAAACAAGCAGCAGATGCAGCCGGTGATCGGCGTCATCGCTGTGGACTCTATCTATACCCCTGTGCTGAAAGTGAACTACACAGTCGAGAATACGCGTGTCGGCCAGATTACCGATTACGACAAGCTGACCCTTGAGGTGTGGACGAACGGGACCATCTCCGCCAAGGAGGCGGTATCCCTGGGAGCCAAGATCCTCAACGAGCATCTCAATCTCTTCGTAGACCTCTCCGACGAGGCCTATGACGCGGAGATTATGGTCGTCAAGGATGACAACGGCAAAGAAAAGGTTCTGGAGATGACCATTGAGGAACTTGACTTGTCTGTGCGTTCCTTCAACTGCCTGAAACGGGCGGGGATCAACACGGTAGAGGATTTGATCAACAAGTCCGAAGAGGATATGATGAAGGTGAGAAACCTGGGCCGCAAATCGCTCGACGAGGTTGTGGCAAAGCTGGAGTCTCTCGGATTCGACCTCCGCAAGGACGAAGAGTAAGACCGACGAGGTAAAGGAGTGATTTTGAATGCCCGGTACCAGGAAACTTGGCAGGACCACGGACCATCGCAAAGCGATGCTTCGGGCTATGGTGACCTATCTCTTGGAGAACGGCAAAATCGAGACCACTGTTACGAGGGCCAAAGAGGTCCGCTCCATGGCGGAGAAAATGATTACGCTCGCCAAGGAGCCTTCCCTGCATGCAAAGCGCATGGCGCTCGCATACATCACAAAGGAAGACGTGGTCAAGAAGCTGTTCGACGAGATTGCCCCGAAATATAAGGACGTCAACGGCGGCTACTGCCGCATCATCAAGACCGGCCCGCGCCGCGGCGACGCAGCGGAGATGTGCATCATCGAGCTGGTCTGAGACGAGCGAAAAACAGCATAACAGTTTGAAATACCGCAGGCGGAGTTTTCCGTCTGCGGTGTTTCAGCTTGTCGAAAAAGTCAAAAGGAAGAAAAAAGTGCACAAAAAGCCTCGTTGTGAATCACTTACGTAAACAGCATCTAAATACAGCGTAGAACGCTAACGGAAGGCCAAGGCAGCATTTGTAGAATCTGGCGGCGTGGCTCGTGAGGGGATTTTTGCCCGGAGGGCAAAAACGAACCTTTCCATGTGTTTGAGGCCGCGTGAGCGGCTGAGTTTGGGAAGGTTCGCCGAACAGGTTCCAACGTGCATCAAAACCTCCCGCTGCCGAAGTGCCGTGTTTCAAAAAGTTCTTTTGCACCCTTCTCCAACGGGAAAAGGCGTGGGCCCGCGCGGCCTGAGCGCAAACTTCATTTTTTACTATGATCAAAGCAATTCACAATCATAAATATTGCAGAGAAATTTTTCAAACAAACCTTTTCTGAATCATCTTTGGGCATTTTGACAAATTGATATACCTTTTTCGATAGGCTGAAACACCGCAGACGGAATGTATCCGCCTGCGGTATTTTATATATGGTTGTCATTAACAAAATTTCGTTACAAATATTGGATGATTTTCCTCTTTACGCTTTTTGATGATGATTGTATCATATAGATGAAAATAGATCTTTGATTCATCATTAATTTATATCCTGTCAATAGGAGGCACTCCGAGCTTGGAATACCGCTGATGTATTGCATCGGAAAGGGGAGGATTGTTTTGAAAAAGAAATTGGTTGTCATCCTATTTGCGCTATCGGTTTTATCCACGTTTCTGTTTGCCTCGTGTTCCCCAAAACCTTCGATCGTGCCCACGGAGGCCTCTTCTACTGCTACGGAACCAACGCAACAGGCTGTTGTGCAATCATTTCCGATCCGGATGGAGCCCCTGTCCAGCGAAGAGTATGATCGGCTGATGAATTTTGGTGCTCACACGCCGGAGGACGAGGATGCGGACAAATATCTCTGGCGGTATCATTGCGAAGCGCCGCCCAAGTTTATAGATGTATGGCTTGAAATTTATGAAAAGGGGCAACTGGTGGAGAAATGCGAGACGATGGATACCAACATTCAGAGCACCACCGGCCTGATTTTTTTGCTCTCTTGTGGCAAGGAGAACCCGCATTGGGAGATTGGCTTAAAAAATGGAGGGAAATATGGGGACCATAAAGGCTCTTATCGGTTTGTGAAGGCGGTTCAATCGCCAAACAGCTTCCAACTGTATGGGGAGCGGGAGGCTACCCTGATCGCATTATTCTACAGCAAGGAGGAACAATTGCCGCAGGTTTCCTTTTCGGATCTCCAAAAGGGCAGCGATTTTCTTCAGGAGGTTGATTTGTGCGTGTTATTCAAGGCAATGGTGATGCCTGAAACATAAAGAAGCGGAACAAGACAAAGAGAGGAAAAGGGAGCGTCTGTTCCCTACAGGCGCTTCTTTTTCTGCCTTCCCTAACATGAATCCCCCTGCCCGCCGCATATATATGACCGAGCCTTCGGGAAACGACGAGTCGATCCATTCACACAGCGGATCGGCTCGGCGCTTCCCCCGGGCAATCTACGTTTGGCCGCGCGGCACGTTTCCGTGCGGTCAGGAAAGGCATGGTCGTATCGATGAACTGGCACACTATGTCCCCCAGTGATACCGTCCACGCCCTGCAGACGGATCCGCAGCGGGGGCTAACGGCGAAACAGGTGAAGCAGCGGCAGGGGCAATATGGGAAAAATCAGCTCCAGGAGGCGAAAGGGAAGAGCCTCTTCCGGCGGTTTCTCTCGCAGTTTGCAGATTTCATGGTGATTATCCTCCTGATTGCGGCGGTCATCTCCTTTGCGACCGCCTTTCTGGAGCCGGATGGGGATTTTGTGGACCCTGTCATCATCCTGCTGATTGTGATTGTGAATGCGATCATTGGCGTGGTGCAGGAGAGCCGCGCGCAGAAGGCCATTGACGCGCTGAAAAAGATGAGCGCGCCGCATGCCGAGGTGATCCGCGCGGGCAAACAGCAGAAGATTGACGCCACGGAGCTGGTGCCGGGCGATCTTCTGCTATTGAATACAGGCGATCTCGTCCCGGCGGACGCACGCCTGCTTTCCTGCAGCAGCCTGAAGATGGAGGAATCCTCCCTGACGGGGGAATCCCTGCCGGTCGAAAAGCAGGCGGATACGCGCCTGCCGGAGAAGTGCGCGCTTGGGGACCGGACGAACTGCGTGTTTTCCACCAGCACCGTCACCGCGGGGCACGCGAGCGCCATTGTCACGGAAACGGGGATGGACACCCAGGTGGGCCACATCGCCCATATGATTAACACACAGGAGGCGCCGCAAACGCCCCTTCAGCAGCGGCTTGCGCGGGTGGGCCGCCTTCTGGGGCTGGGCGCATTGGGCATCTGCTTTATCATCTTTGTGCTGGGGCTGTTCCAGCATGTGCCGCTGCTCGATAGCTTCATGCTCTCCGTCAGCCTTGCGGTGGCGGCAATCCCGGAAGGGTTGCCCGCAATTGTAACGATCGTTTTATCCATCGGCGTGCAGCGCATGGCAAAGAGTAACGCGATCATCCGCCGCCTGCCCGCCGTGGAAACGCTCGGCAGCGCCACGGTGATCTGCTCGGATAAAACCGGAACGCTCACGCAGAATAAGATGACGGTGACGCGCCTTGCGGATATTGACGGGCCGGTTTCCCCCAGCGGGGATCGGGGGCGCAGCATGCTGGCGCTTGCCGCCTTATGCAACAACGCCGTGCTGGAGGGGAAGCCCGGTAAATTCAGCGCATCCGGCGAGCCGACGGAAAACGCGCTTATCACCGCCGCCGCCATGCAGGGGAAGCTCAAGCCCTCGCTGGAGCGCAGTTGCCCGCGCGTGAAGGAATTGCCCTTTGACTCCACCCGCAAGCGCATGACAACCGTTCACAGGCTAAACGGCGGCTATTTGGTGATTACCAAAGGCGCGCCGGATATCCTTTTGCCAATGTGCAGCCGGGTGCTGGTGGCCGGGCAGGAGCGGGAGATGAGCGCTGCCTACCGAATGCAGATTCTCAAACGGAATGAGGAGATGGCCGGGGATGCGCTGCGTGTGATGGGGGTGGCCTACCGGCAGGCGTCCTCCGAGCCGGGCAACCCGGAGCGGGAGCTTGTTTTCTGTGGCCTGCTTGGAATGCTCGACCCACCGCGCAAAGAGGTTTGGCGCGCGGTGGCAACCTGCAAAACGGCGGGGATCAAGCCGGTGATGATTACGGGCGACCATGCCATCACCGCCTCGGCGATCGCAAGGGAAATCGGTATTACAAAGGATGGCAGGGTGATGACGGGCCATGAGATCGACCAGCTTTCTCAAGAGGCGCTGATTCAAAAAATTGGCGATTACCGCGTTTTTGCCCGCGTCTCCCCGGAGCATAAGGTGCGCATTGTCAAAGCATTTCAGGCGACGGGCGAGATCGTCGCCATGACAGGGGACGGCGTGAACGACGCGCCTGCCCTAAAGGCCGCGGATATCGGCTGCGCGATGGGCAAAAGCGGCACGGATGTGGCGAAGAGTGCGGCGGATATGATCCTGACGGATGACAACTTTGCAACCATTGTGCGTGCTGTGGAGCAGGGGAGAGGCATTTACGACAATATCCGCAAGGCAGTGCATTTCCTCCTCTCCTGCAATATTGGGGAGATTCTCGTTATCTTTATCTCCTCCCTGATGGGGCTTCCCGCCCCGCTTCTGCCGATCCAGCTTTTGTGGGTAAATCTCGTCACGGATTCCCTGCCGGCGATGGCGCTGGGCGTGGAGGCGGTGGATCGTGACGTCATGCGCCGCAAGCCGGTGCCGCCCAGGCAGAGCCTGTTTGCACGTGGCCTGGGCTTTGATATCGCTGTGGAGGGCATGATGGTGGGCGCACTCGCGCTGCTTGCCTATATGCTGGGGCGCACGGTCTTTCCGGGTGCGGGCACGGTCTTGGGCCGCACGATGGCGTTTGCCGTGCTCAGCCTTTCGCAGCTGGTGCATGCGTTCAATACGAGGAGCGAGCATTCACTCTTCTCTGTGGGCTTTTTAAGCAACCCCAAGATGGTGATTTCCTTTTTCGTCTGCACGCTGATGCAGTTTTCTGTGATTGGCATTGCCCCGTTGGGCGCGCTGTTTAAAACGGTGCCGCTGGATGGGATGCAGTGGTTGGTTGTGGCCGTGATATCCCTTGCGCCGCTGGTTACCGTGGAGATTGGCAAGCGGATGAAGCCGGCAAAGGAGAAAGGAAGAACGGCCTGAACCTGATAAAAACGCCTGTGCTGCATTTGTTGACAGCACAGGCGTTTTTTTAAATGCGAATATATGATCGAAACTTAGAAATGGTTTGAGAGAAACAGCCTTTAAACGGGTTCCTCCGGGTTTTGAATCGTGCCGTCTTCGCCCTCTCCGGGAACCTCCGGTTCCACTGGGGGAAGGGGTTCTGCGGGAGGCGCATCCTCCGCTGGCACCGGATTTGCATTCGTTTCCAGCAGTTCCGGTTCCATGGCGGGGGCTGCCTTCCGGATGGGATAGGGCTCCAGGAAAAACGGCCTTTTCCCGCTCCGATTCCAAACCAGCAGCAAAAGGAGCACTGCGAGCGCAAATACAGAGATACCAATGCCGATATACATGCCGCGCGGCGTGTATGAGAAGGAGACGGTATGGCTGCCGCTGCCGATATTGACGGCGAGCAGCGCATCACCCACGGCGAGCAGATCCTGCCTCGCAACCTTTTCGCCGTCTACCGTTACCGTCCAGCCCTCGTCATAGGGGATGGAGGTGTACAGGATACCGTTTTCAGAAGCGTTGACCGTGCCGCTGATCTTCGTATCCGTAAAGCGCTCCACCTGGAGGGAATCCGCCTTCAGCCGGTCATAGCCGCGCTTGAATTCCGTTTCGTCGAAGCCATAGGCATAGAAGTCGATATAGCCGGAATCACCGCTCTTGATGGTGACATCTACGCTGATGACCTCGCCCTTCTGGTGGCGGCCGATATCAAGGATATATTCCCGGTCTACATTCTGGGTGTTGTTGTAGCTGTCCGACGAGATACTGATCTGCTCCACATTATCCGATTTCACATAGAGATAGAGGTTTTCCGTGCCGGGGCTAATCAGGTGGAAGGTCAAGCTGGCATCCTCACCCGGCGTGGTGCGGAAGAAGGTGAAGGTGCCCAGCTGGGATTCATCGCTGAAGGAGTCGATATTGTAGTAATCAATGCTGGAGATTTCCATCGGATGGAACAGCGTGCCGCAGCCGGTGGCCTTTTGGAAGAATTCCTGTTGCACCAGGAAGGGATCGCTGCCGTCTGTTGCCCAGCTCTGCACCGTATCATTCACGCGGAAGGCGATGGGCAGGGCATAGTTGTTTTCATAGGCTGTGAATTTGCCCTGCGCAACTGGCAGCTTGGTGTAGAGCGCTTCGTCAGGGTTGACCTCCACGGTATTATTGACGATATATTTCAGCCCAAACATGCTGTTATAAATCGGCGTTTGAAGGTGGTAGGTGTAGCTGTTGATAAAATTGCCGAACATACCCAGGCGGCTCTGCAGGTTCGATACCTTTTCATAAGCCATGGAGGAGAAGGTGGAAACACCGTTGTAGTGATACCAGGCGGGGTCCATCCGCGCGCGCAGATTGGTTAACTCCATGCGGTAGAAGCCGCCGTTTTCCCGCTCGTCCAATTGCTTTTTAACCGCTTGAAAATCAGGCAGGTCGGAAACGTAGTTGCTTTTGGGCTGATCCATGCTGTAATTATCCGTATTGGCCGCCGCGGCCTCCGTTACGACGCAGCAGAGCAGCAGCACTGCCACGGCGGAGGATTGGTAGCGCTTATCCTTCATCAGCACCATCACGAGCACGTAGATCGCAATGAGGATCAGCGTGAGGATCACGGAGAGCTCGTCCACATTTTTGGAGGTAATTTTCTGCACAATCACCACATAGGCCATCACAGCCAGCCCGACGCCCGCAATCTCTTTGGTGGAGTATTCCTTGAGCCGAATCAGCACCTGGTAGGCCATAATCAGCAGGATGAAGGAATAGAGGAAGGATTGGCGGTAGGGCAGGTCATTGGGAAAGTGGAAGCCGTGCCAGATATAGTTGAGAAAATTTGTGTTGAAGCTGAAATAGAAAAACACGAGCAGGGAGAGGTGCATCACTTTTTCCCGCTTTGAGATCGACTTTGCGAAAAGATAGAGCGGGATCAGGATCAGCACAATCGCGCCGCAGTATACGTTGGGCATAACGTCCTCGCCGCTGCTGCGGATGGTGGGGGTCACGCTGGCAAAATGGTTTGCCAAAAAATCAAAAATGGTGAAATAGGAGGCGTATTTTTTCGGAAATGCGCCGGAGGTAGCGGAGCAGGCCTGCAAAATAAAATAGGTGGGTACAAGGGCAAACGCCGCGATGCCGCCCGAGAGGATGGAGCCGCCGGCAAAGCGGAAGCCGCTCTGCAAGAACCGACTGTTTTTCATTCTGCTCCAGAGGGAAGCTTTCCCCTCCTCCGGCTGGAGGCCGGAAAATCGGGCCGTGATTTCATAGTGGCTGAAATAATACACCAGAAAATACAGCACCGCAAAAATACACACCATGAAGGACATATAGTAGTTGGAGAGCATGGTCAGCGCCAGCGCGGCGGTATAGAGCCAGAAGTGGCCCTTTTTGATAATCTGCTCAATGCCGAGTGCAATCAGCGGCAGGAGGAGCATGGCATCCAGCCACATCACATTCCAGTAATAGGCGATGAAAAAGCCACAGAAGGAATAGAGCACGCCGAAGGCGGAGATGGTCGCGTCGTTTTTGCCTGTGGAGCGCTTGAGGTAATAGGCAAAGGCGGCGCTGGCCAGGGCGGCTTTGAGCAGGATCATCGTGGCGATGGCTTCGGGGATATTAGAGTGCCCAAAGAGGAGAATGATAACGGACAGTGGGCTGGAGAGGTAATTGTAAAAATTGCCGAGAAAGCTGCTGCCCAAGCCGGTATCCCAGGAATAAATCAGGCTTTCTCCGCCCACAAGCCGCTCATACAGCTCCGCAAACAGGGGGCCGTATTGATGATAGAGATCCATGCGCAGGATCGTCCTGCTGCCAAAGGGGATCAGCTCAAAGCAGATGTAAACCAGAAGCATTACCAGCGCAGAGGCGGCAAAAGAAATCCATACATAACGGTTTTCATAGAACCGCTGCGACAGCGCGGGGCGCTTGAGCTTGCTGTGCGTTTGTTCCATCGTCAGCCTTCTTTCCGAGCCGTACGGCTACTAATCAAATTGAACGAAAATAGTCTATCATAATTTGGGAAGCCTTTCAAGGAAAGCTTCTGCACAGATTGGAAAAGAACAGGAAAAAGCAGGGCATATCGAGGCATATTGAATTTTCCATCCGAAAAACGTATAATAACGAAAGGGAATCATATTAAAATCAGTATTACCAGTTTGGAAAGGAATTCATTCAATGAAGGAATTATTGCTGCAATTATGCACGCCCGCAGGGGTATCGGGCGCGGAGAAAACGGCGGCGCAGGAGGCTGCCGAAGCGCTCAGCGCATTTGCACAGGTGCATATCGACGCATCCGGGAATGTGATCGGTGAAATTGCGGGGCCCGGGCCGCATATCCTGCTGGATGCGCATATCGACCAGGTCGGCATGGTGGTCACCGGTGTGGATGCGGAGGGTTTTTTACGGATTGACAAGTGCGGGGGTATTGATCTGCGTATCCTGGCGGGCCATGAGGTGACCGTGTGGGGCAAAGAACCGCTCTACGGCGTGGTGTGCAGCACGCCGCCACATCTTGCAAAAAAAGAGGATCAATCAATTACCGACATTGTGGATCTGGCAATCGACATTGGCCTTCCGGCGGAGCTGGCAAAGGAGAAGGTGCATCCGGGCGACCGCGTGACGCTCCGGCGCGCTCCCAGGGAACTGCTGGGCGGGCAGATCAGCTCGCCGTCTCTGGATGACCGCGCGGGCGTGGCGGCGGTTTTGCGCTGCCTTGCCCTGCTGCGCGAGCAAAAGGCGGCTTGCCGCCTGACCGTTGTGTTTTCCACACAAGAGGAAGTTAGCGGCGGGAGCGCGGGCTGTGCCTCGTTTGCAGCCGGGGCCGGGGAGGGCATCGCGGTGGATGTGAGCTTTGCCATGACGCCGGATGCGCCGCGGCACAAATGCGCGGAGCTCGGCAAGGGCACGATGATCGGCATTGCGCCGACCCTAGATGCAGTGATGAGCAGGCAATTGGAGGAAATTGCCCGCAAAGAGGGCATCCCCTATCAAATTGAAGTGATGAACGGCAAAACCGGGACGAATGCGGATGAGATCGCCGCGGCGGGCGCGGGCACGCGCATGGGGGTTTTATCGATCCCACTGCGGTATATGCACATGGGTATTGAAGTGATCGATCCGCAGGATGTGGAGAGCACCGCCCGGCTGTTGGCTGCTTATATTTTGGAAAGGGGGCGCGCATAAATGCTGGAAACACTGAAAACCCTCTGCTCCCTGCCGGGTGCGTCCGGCCGGGAGGACGCGGTGCGAGAATACCTGATCGGGCGCGTGAAACCCCACGCGGACTATGAGGTGGATGCGCTTGGCAACCTCCTTGTGCACAAAAAAGGCGCGCAGCGGGCCAAAAAGAAGGTGATGCTCGCCGCGCACATGGACGAGGTGGCGCTGATTGTCACGTATATTACGGAGGATGGCTATCTGAAATTTTCTCCTGTTGGCGGGATTGATTCGCGTGTGCTGTTCGGCCGGGGCGTGTTTGTGGGGGAGAAGAAGCTCCCCGGCGTGATCGGCTCCATGCCGGTGCATCTGCTCGAAAAGGACGATCTGAAAAAGATTCCGGATTTTGAAAAACTATATATCGATATCGGTGCGTCCAACGCCGAAGAGGCGGCGCAGGTTGTCCGGCTGGGCGATATCGCCTATTTCGATTCAGTCTTTGTGCCGTTCGGCGAGCGGCGGATCAAAGCCAAGGCGCTCGACGACCGCGCGGGCTGTGCGGTTTTGCTGGAGATGATTGAGAGCGATCTTCCCTATGATCTCGATTTTGCCTTTACCGTGCAGGAGGAGGTGGGGCTGCGCGGCGCAGGCGCTGCCGCCTATCAGCTGGCGCCCAATTATGCGATTGTGGTGGAAACGACCACCGCGGCGGATATCGCGGGCGTGCAGCCGCATAAGCGCGTGTGCGCGCTCGGGAAGGGTGCTGTGGTTTCCTTTATGGATCGGAGCACGCTCTATGACCGGAAGCTCTACGATTTTGCCTTTTCCCTCGCGGAGCGGAAAAATATCCGCTGCCAGACCAAAACGATGGTCGCGGGCGGGAATGACGCGGGCGCGATCCATAAGAGCCGCGGCGGGGTGAAAACCATCACGGTATCCGTGCCGTGCCGCTATCTGCATTCCCCCTCCTGCGTGATCGAAGAAGGGGATTTATACGACACTGCGGATCTTGTGCGCGCGCTTGCGCAAAGCTTTGCCAATGATTCGCTTGATTGACCGGCGGGAGGGTCCCCGCCTCCTTTCCTTTTTCGAGGGGAGCCCTTA
>ERZ827037.341-NODE-341-length-62527-cov-13.665674_pt1 | contig 62527 bp, 44 predicted proteins | sample MGYA00519924_ERZ827037 | MGnify/ENA primary metagenome ERZ827037 (study PRJEB31778, sample SAMEA3449250) | human gut metagenome | biome: human gut; feature: human-associated habitat; material: faeces | place: United Kingdom | collected 2010/2012 ... | reverse complement strand
CTCGTCACGCCGATGGTACTGCGTAACAGTGGGAGAGTAGGTAGCCGCCGTTTTTGAAGAAGCCCCTTGATTCAGCAATGAGTCAAGGGGCTTTCTGTTTTCCGCCACTTCTGAAAATGATTGTTATAAATCTTTTTTAAGATATTAAATGGCTTTCTTTGGAAACAAAATCCTTTCTGGCTTGTTCTAATAGTATGATTAAGATTTATAGTTTAAATGATGTGAATGATGATAAACTTAATCAATTTAATGACTATATTTGCGACCGAATTAGGTAAGACTAATAAATAACAACTAAGATATAATGAAAAGTTCTCCGAGATTCATATTGGCTTGTGTTCTGCTGATGCTATCTTTTAGCATAAGTGGAAATGCTATGGATTTCTCTACTTGCATATCTAGTTGTGAATCGACTTGTCAGTTCTCTGAAGCATCTTCAGACAATACGAATCATCGTTCTTCTGTAGGTGGTCATCATGTGGATTATGATAACACACAGTCTTTATCCATTTCTGATGTAGAATTGGGCTTTAAGCCTGTTTCCGAAACGAATTCTAATTATCGTCTGCGTAGAATCATTGAAATTAATGACTCTTTGAAAGACATTATTAATAAGTTTTTCTTGTTGAGAGAAAACTCACTGGTATTAGATCAAAGTAAATCCTATTACTCGGATAAGGATCCTCATTATTCCATTATCTGCAGCGACTATTATGTGTTCGCTCTGAGACGTATCCTTATTTAGTATTTATTCCCTTCACTTCAATTAGTAATTTACTTTTCATACCCTGTATGAACTGTGTGGCTTTTTGTATCTAAAAAGTTACCGGGTCTATAGCGCAGTGTGTCTAATTCTGTTGACAATTTTTTCTAAATAACTAAAATTAATATCTTAACAAAAAACTTATTATGGAAACTACTAAAAAAACTCATGTCGTAGGTATAAAGAATGCCGGTATCGTTATTATCTGCTGTTTTATTCTGGCAGTATGTATTTATCATTTCCTATTGGGAAATCCGTCAAACTTTATGAACAATGATCCGAACAATCACCCGTTGCCAGGAAACTTTTTGGGTACTATTTACAAAGGTGGTATTATCGTGCCTGTCATTCAGACATTGCTGTTGACTGTACTTGCATTGAGTATCGAACGCTATTTTGCTCTCCGCTCTGCTTTCGGAAAAGGTTCTTTAGCTAAATTCGTTGCTAATATCAAAGCTGCATTGGCTGAGGGGGATATTAAGAAAGCGCAGGAAATCTGTGATAATCAGAAAGGTTCGGTAGCTAATGTGGTTACTTCCACTCTTCGTAAATATGACGAAATGGAGAAGAATACTGCTTTGTCTAAGGAGCAGAAATTGTTGGCAATCCAGAAAGAGCTGGAAGAGGCTACTGCATTGGAAATGCCTATGATGCAACAGAATCTTCCGATTATTGCCACAATCACTACATTGGGTACATTGATGGGATTGCTCGGTACTGTAATCGGTATGATCCGTTCGTTTGCCGCTTTGTCTGCAGGTGGTGGTGCTGACTCTATGGCTCTGTCACAAGGTATTTCCGAAGCCTTGATTAACACTGCTTTCGGTATCTTGACCGGTGCATTGGCTGTTATTTCCTACAACTATTACACTAACAAAATTGATAAACTGACTTACGGTCTCGACGAAGTCGGATTCTCTATCGTGCAAACTTTTGCCGCTACTCACTAATTCTGCGGACCCTTTAAAATCTATAAATCATGGGTAGAGCGCAAATTAAAAAGAAAAGTACGTTCATAGATATGACCGCTATGAGTGACGTTACTGTATTGCTTCTTACCTTCTTTATGTTGACTTCAACATTCGTGAAGAAAGAACCGGTGCAGGTAAACACTCCGGCTTCCGTATCGGAAATCAAGATTCCGGAGACAAACGTGCTCCAGATTCTGGTAGATCCTAGCGGAAAGATATTTATGAGCCTCGACAAACAGCAGGATATGCAGGCTGTTTTGGAGAGCATGGGTGAAGAGTATGGCATTAAGTTTACTCCGGAACAGCAGAAGCGGTTTACGTTAGCTTCCACTTTCGGAGTGCCTATCAGAAGTATGCAGAAATTCCTCGATCTTCCTGAAGAGCAACGGGATAAGATTCTTAAAAACGAAGGAATTCCATGTGATAGTACCGACAACCAGTTTAAGGCATGGGTACGCAATGCGCGTGCAGCCAACGCTGATTTGCGAATCGCTATCAAGGCGGATGCATCTACTCCATACTCGGTGATAAAGAACGTTATGAACTCACTTCAGGATTTGAGAGAGAACCGGTACAACCTGATTACTTCTCTCAAAGGGGAATCTGAAGAATAGAAAGGAGGAAAACAGTATGAGTGCTGAAGTACAAGAGAGCGGCGGAAAAAATGGAAAGAGCAAACAGAAAAAGTTTGCCGTGCGGGTGGATTTCACTCCGATGGTGGATATGAATATGTTGCTGATTACTTTCTTTATGCTTTGTACCACCCTGAGCAAGCCTCAGACGATGGAGATAAGCATGCCGAGTAATGATAAGAGTATAACAGAACAACAGAAGAGTATGGTGAAGGCTTCGCAGGCAATCACATTGCTGCTAGGAGCGGACAATAAGCTCTATTACTACGAGGGTGAACCGAACTATAAGGATTACACTTCGCTGAAAGAGACGAGTTACACTCCGGATGGAATACGTTCCATACTTCTTCAGAAGAATGCGGCTGCCGTGAACAAAGTGAGGGCTTTGAAGCAGCAGAAGCTGGACCTTAAGATTTCAGAAGAGGAATACCGGAAACAGGTTTCCGAAATTAAGAGCGGAAAAGATACGCCGACCGTGATTATCAAGGCGACGGATGATGCTTCTTATAAGAATCTGATTGACGCGCTGGACGAGATGCAGATATGTAATATAGGTAAGTATGTGATTACGGACATTGCCGAAGCAGACGAATTCTTGATGAAGAATTTAGATGAGAAGGGTGCCTTGTCACAGAATCTGGCCGATAAATGATGTAACACCTAAAACAGAAAAGTAAAATGGCAAAAATAGATTTGACTTCTTCGGAATGGTGTCAACTGATTTTTGAAGGCAAGAATCAGGCGTATGGTGCCTATAAGATGCGTGCCAATTCGACAAAACGGCATAATCTGGCAATGTTTGCTGTATTGGTCATCGCATTGATCGGGTTTACGATTCCTACGTTGCTCAAGTTGGCAACTCCGAAACAAAAGGAAGTGATGACGGAGGTTACTACTCTGTCGAAATTGGAAGAACCGGAAATCAAGCAGGAAGAGATGAAGCGGGTAGAACCTGTAGCTCCTCCACCCCCTGCATTGAAGAGTTCTATTAAGTTTACGGCTCCCGTCATCAAGAAGGATGAAGAGGTGCACGAGGATAATGAGATCAAGAGTCAGGAAGAGTTGACTTCTACTAAAGTAGCGATCTCCATTGCCGATGTGAAAGGTAATGATGAAGAGAATGGTGCGGATATCGCCGACTTGAAGCAGGTAGTAACACAGGCTGAGCCGGAACCGGAAAAAGTGTTCGATATGGTAGAACAGATGCCTGCCTTCCCGGGCGGAATGCAGGAATTGATGGTTTATCTGGGAAAAAACATCAAATATCCTACTATTGCACAGGAGAACGGAACACAAGGACGTGTTATCATTCAGTTTGTCGTAGAGCGCGACGGTACTATTTCGGATGTGCGTGTGGCACGTGGTGTAGATCCTTATCTGGATAAGGAAGCTGTACGTGTGGTAAAGAGTATGCCGAAGTGGATTCCGGGCAAGCAGAACGGTAAGGCGGTGCGTGTGAAGTTTACAGTTCCGGTAATGTTCAGATTACAATAAAAAGATGATGAAAAGACAATTTTGGCTGATAGGAATCGTTTTGCTGGCGGCATTAAGTGCTTGCCGTTCTAAATCGAAAGACGGACCGACGGATACGTATTCGTCCGGGGTGATAGCTATTGCGGCGGATGAAAGTTTCGAACCCATTGTGCAGGAAGAAATCGATGTGTTTGAGAGTTTGTATCCTCTGGCCGGAATTGTTCCTCGCTACACTACTGAAGTAGAGGCGATTAATTTACTTCTGAAAGACAGTGTCCGGTTGGCAATCGCAACCCGGACACTGACTGAGGAAGAAATGAATTCGTTTCACAGCCGTAAGTTTTATCCTCGTGAGATTAAGCTAGCTACGGATGGACTGGCACTGATTGTGAACCGTGAGAATCCGGATTCATTGTTGAGTGTGTGCGATTTCCGCCGTATCTTGACGGGTGAAGTGAAAGATTGGAAACAGGTGAATCCGGGTTCCCGTCTGAAAGGTATTCGGGTGGTGTTCGACAATAAGAACTCCAGTACAGTACGCTTTGCGATGGATTCGATCTGTAACGGAAAACCGTTGGCGGAAGGAAATGTGAGTGCTTTGAGGACAAATCAACAGGTGATAAATTATGTAGCGCGGAATCCTGATGCGATAGGTGTGATAGGTGTGAACTGGCTGGGAAACCGCAGTGATACTACTAATCTCTCTTTCAGGGAGGAAATTAGGGTGATGGCGGTGAGTGCCGAAGATGTGGCGACTCCCGGAAACAGCTATAAACCTTATCAGGCTTATTTGTATTATGGCAATTATCCATTGGCACGGCCGATTTATGCAATTCTGAATGATCCTCGCAACGGGTTGCCTTGGGGATTCACTTCTTTTATGACCTCCGACAAGGGGCAGCGTATCATATTAAAATCCGGACTTGTCCCGGCTACTCAGCCGATACGTGTAGTCCATGTGAATGACGAATAATAACTAAAATTAGAGACTATCATGAAACGAGTACAAATGTTTTTAGCTGGAGCGTTTATAGCAGTTGGGTCGCTCTATGCACAAACTCCTGCCTCCGAATGGAAAGCGGGTGTTGCAAAATTGAAAGAAACTATTCAGGCGAATCCGGCACAAGCGGCCGAAGAGGCTGAACAAATGATAAAAGGCAAGAATAAAAAGAATATAGAGCTGTTGGTGGCTATCGGTGAGGCTTATCTGGAAGCCGGCAAAATACCGGAAGCTCAGCAATATGCGGCTCTTGCCAAAAAAGCGAACGGCAAATCGGCTGATGCGGCCGTATTGGAGGGAGATATTGCCCTCAAACAGAAGAATGCCGGTCTTGCTTCTCAAAAATATGAGGAAGCCATTTACTTTAATCCGCGCTGTGCGGCGGCTTATCTGAAATTTGCGGATATCTATAAGATGGCAAATTCGAGTCTTGCTATCGAAAAGCTGAATCAACTGAAAGCTTTGCAACCGTCTAACACCGGTGTAGATAAGAAGCTGGCCGAGATTTATTATTTGAAGAATGATTTCAGCAAAGCTGCGGATGCTTATTCGCGTTTTGCTATGGGACCGGCAGCTACTGAGGAGGATTTAGTGAAGTATGCGTTTGCTCTATTCTTGAACCATGATTTCGAGAAGTCGCTTGAAGTAGCCAACATGGGACTGCAAAAGAATCCCCGCCATGCTGCGTTCAACCGCCTGGCAATGTATAATTATACTGACTTGAAGCGTTTTGACGAAGCGATGAAAGCTGCGGATATTTTCTTTAATGAAACCGATAAAGCCGATTATTCTTATTTGGACTATATGTATTACGGACATCTGCTGGAAGATTTGAAAAAATATGATGAAGCTGTGATACAATATGAAAAGGCGGTTCAATTGGATCCCTCCAATACGAACTTATACAAAAACATCTCTGCTGCTTACGAGCGGAAGAATGATTATAAAAAGGCGATCAGTGCTTACCGGAAATATTATTCATCTCTTGATAAGGCAAAGCAAACTCCGGACTTACAGTTCCAGTTTGGCAGACTTTATTATGGAGCGGGTACGCAATCTGATTCATTGACAATCACTGTCGAAGAGCGTAAACAGGCTTTGGCGTCTGCCGATTCTGTTTTCCAAGCTATCGCAGTGGCAGCACCGGATAGCTATCTGGGTAATTTCTGGAGGGCGCGTGCCAATTCCGCACTTGACCCCGAGACTACTTTAGGATTGGCTAAACCTTTCTATGAGGAAGTGGCTACTTTATTGGAAAGTAAAAATGATCCTCGTTACAATGCTGCCTTGGTTGAGTGCTACAGTTATCTGGGCTATTATTATTTGTTGGCTATCGAGAATCCGGCATTGAAGGCCGAAGCGAAAGCGAACAAGGAGAGGTCTAGGGACTACTGGAGTAAAATTCTGGCTATAGACCCCGCTAATGCTACTGCTAAAAGAGCATTGGATGGCATCAAATAGTGAATAATTTTAGTTGTTTGTCGTGACGGGAGGAGTGGAGAGTGATCTTAGCTCCTCCTTTTTGCACTTTTTCTATTTATTGTTATTGCAATTTATAATGTCTTTGTCAATGTGAAACAGTCTATGTCCGGTGCCCAATCGTAGCTGTTGCCGATCCGAATGGTATTGTAACCGGCTTTCAGTTCTACCGGAATTGAGATTTGGCTGTGATTATCGTCCTCTCCCAAAGAGCTGATTTTTGTGATGATACCGTTGACATCTACCTCTATCTGCCGTCCTTTTCCGTGTGAATAGTGGATGGTCATATTATAACGTCCGCCGTTTTCACTATATACTTCGCGCCATTCGGCATAGTTCTCCGGTTTTCCACCAAGAAATCCAACTTTCATTTTGCCGGAGGCTTCTTTGTCATAAGCATACTGGATACCTTTGGCGTTTTTGCCTAAGTCATTGAAAAGAGGCAGGTAAGCCCATTCCGCTTCATACAAAGTCGGTTCCAGGCGTGCCTCACCTTCCATGCGGAGGAACATGGCACTGTGGGCAGGGAGCGTTTGCTCAAAAATACCGGAAAAACTGCCTAAATCACTGTGTCTTACTAAATCACGCACTTTCACATTTCCACCGAATTCCAAAGAAGAGAATGGAACGGAGAACCTACATACGGTGTCGGACGGATTGTACAATGCTACGGCACGCACATTGCCACGTTTCTGCTCGATATCTTTCACCAATACGTATCCTTCGTTTTCATGTTGCGCTACGTATGCCTGTAATCCCAAAGGATCTTGGTTGAGTGCGATTAATTCCTTATTTTTCAGTAATTCGAGCGAAGAATCCGGCATTTTTTCCAAGTCGCATCCGATGAGTAACGGAGAGCTCATGATACACCATAGGCCGAAATGGGCTTCCTCTTCGGTCGGAGTAAGACCGTTGCCGCCTACTCTGCTATTGTTACGGAATCCGATCACCATCATATCCATGTCGTTGTAATGTCCGTTTCCGGCATAGGCAGACAGGTAGAGGTTCTTCCCGACTACATATTTTAATGAATTCCAATGTGCATTGATATCACCGCTGATGCGCCAGGAAGTTGCCGCGTCTTTGGCCCAAGTGCCGGGGTAAGCCCATCGGCAGATGTTTATGGAAACATTTTTATTCACTTTATCTATGCTGTTGCGGATAGAGGTATATCGTTCTTTCTCATCCAGTCCTAGCACTTCTCCACCGCAATAATCTATTTTGATGAAATCGAAGCCCCAGTCGCCGAAGTATAATTGGGCGTCTTGCGGTTCGTGGCCGTAGATACCAGCTCCTATTCCTATAGAGTCCTTGTTCCAGAGAGAGCCGCACGTTCTAGTCCCTGCATCCGTATAGAGTCCCGCCTTCATTCCCAAACTGTGTATATGGTCTGCCACAGGTTTCATGCCATTAGGAAAACGTTTCTCGTTTGCTTGCATGACTCCGTTTTCATCCCTTTTGCCGAAGTATCCGTCATCTACATTGATGTACTGATAGCCTGCATCTTTCAATCCTTTCTCTACCATGAGGTCGGCCTGATGTTTAATAATGTCTTCGCTGATGTCTACCAGAAAGGCGTTCCACGAACTCCATCCCATAATAGGTGGATTGAACGGTCGTTCATTCTCTGAAAGAGTGGTTTGGGTCTTTGTACAACTGACGCACAAAAGAGAAGCTACTACTGCTGTAAAGATAAAGGATCTGTTTTTCATGATATAATAGGTTGGTGTTTTAAAACACAAAAGGTAACTTACTGAAAAACAGAAAGCTACCCTTTTGATTGTCGGAATGAGGCGACTCGAACGCCCGACCCCTACGTCCCGAACGTAGTGCGCTACCAACTGCGCTACATTCCGATTGCTTAAGAAGTGGTGCCACCAGGAATCGAACTTTTAACGTTTCTTGTTTATAAAGTCCTGATTAACAACACTAACTTTTATCTCGTTAAAATCAAAACCATTGAATTAGCCATATTCCTAATTTCAATTATTTCAATCTTTATCGCAGTCATTTTTTGACGGTGCAAAGATATGGAAAAGGTTCGATTCCTCCAAATAGTATGGAAATAAATTTTCCGAAAACATCTGTTTTTACTCCGTTCCTAATGATTTTTCCGTTGCTCCTTGCCAGCTATTGAAGGCTTCCAGCCTGTTTTCATTCAATAGCTTTATAATATCGTTCTCTTTATAGAGAATTCTGCCGCCCAACCGGTAATAAGGGAAAAGTCCGGTTGTCCTGTGTTCTATCAGTGTCCGTCTTGTTATTTTCAGCAGTTCCGCCAGTTCGGCTTCGGTAATGTACCTTTCTCCATTTAAAACAGGCCTGTATCTATCCTGTTCACTGTCCAGAAATCTTGTGAGGTATTCTATGTCTTGAAAGAAGCGGATGATTTCCGGGCTTTCTTTTGTCAGCAGGTCTTGTGCCATATCATTACAATTAATAGTTTCCTTTTTGCAATAGTTTCTCCATATACATGTTTATGTCTTTCTTCCGGTAATAGATCTTTCTGTCTATCTTGCTGTACGGTATTTTTCCCGTACTGCGCAGAGACAGTAATTTTCTCGGAGAGATGTCCATCATGATGCATGCTTCCTGATTGTCTATCCATCCCTCCAGACTGTCTTCCGGCCTCTTTCCCTTTTGGTCATGGATGTTCCGGATAATTGAACTCAATGCCTGTTTCATTTCTTCGAATGTCCTGGCTTCAATGCTGATAACTTCCATTTCTTTTCATTTTTGTTTGGAACAAAGATACGCGTGTATGCTGCCTGCTGATGATTCTTTGTCCGCAGGTGTCAGCAGATGACATCAGGTTTCATGACCGGCAGTGGTGTAAAGTATGTAAACATTTTGTTGTTCAACTTTACAGTGTAAGACTTTACAGATATAAGAACTGTGAATGAAGTAGTGTTTGTATTGATTTGTGAATCAGTGGATTATTCCTCTGAGATTATCATTCCCGTTTTTCTGGCATATTATTTTCATAATACATTGCATATACTCTTGTAGTGCGCACAGGAAGGGTATCCAGTTAATCACCTTTTAAAAAAACAGGAGGATACACTATGATGTATATAGATAATGAGGTACTCGAAAAAATGATAATGACTATTGTAGAAGGTTTTGACCGTATAGAAAAGAAACTTGACCGTATGAACCGTTTGAAAGACTGTCTGGATGGTGACACCCTGCTTGACAACTGTGATCTGGCACAACTTCTGGGCGTGACACAGAGGACTATTGCCCGTTACCGTGAAAAGGGGCTCATCCGTTACTACCAGACCGACGAAAACGGAAAGAACTTTTATCGCAGTTCGGAGATCCGGGAGTTTCTGCAGCAGAAAGGAAAGAAAAAATCCTGAATATTGTTTTGTGTCCGGCTCTCATGCCGGACATGGGATAACGGCTTCCCTGTACAGGGCAAGGGAAGCCGTTTGCCTTATCTGCCCTATACCGGAACTGGATTCACCCTAAGGGTGTCCAGATTGACATAGGCTCCCCTGTACAGGGTTCTTCCTTCCTTGAACATCCTCCAAAGAATGCCACAGCCGACTTGTGCCAGCATGGAGTTGATGTACAGGTCCTGCTTCCCCAATGCTTCCGCCAGCGAGCAGCTCGGTCCCGAATCCTTCTCCTTTATAACTGAATAACTCACTTCTTCGGTTATGACATTCATCCTGGGCACCGGCAGAAATTCCTTTGATACCGGTTGCTTTATCTTATTGCGTACGGTACCGATAAAGACCTGTCCGGTGGTTTGCGTATTGCCGAAGTCCATCCAGTAGTATACCGTCTTTTCGTTGTTTATGGTGATCTCCCTGTACTTTTTCAGGAATCTCCACAAGCCAAGCCGTGACCGTACATTGTCTGTGCAGGTAATGATAATGTTTGCCAGCTCCGGTTTGTCATCCCTGTTTTTCGATGTTCCTGCCGGAGGATAACGGCGGCTTTCCGCCATCCATGCCGTACCGAAAAAACGGTTGATGCGTGTTACGGCTGCTATCGCCTTGTTCATGCCCAGTTCCGTTTCACTGAACAGCTGGCGTCCTATGTTGGCCTGCGTGACGGTATCTGGATCGAACAGGGTGACGTGCAGCCCCGGATGTCCTGATGCTTGCAACGCAGTGTCCATGCGTGCCAGGTTGGTGATCACTTGTGAACCCGTTCCTCCCGCGCCGATAATGAACACGGTGACGGGATGATAGGGTTTCAGCAGATAATTGTCTGTATAATGGATTTTTTTCATAAGAGGATGTCTTTAAGTTTTTTACCGGATGGTCTGAGTTCACTGTAGTCAAACGGGTTCTCCCGTGCCTTTTCCGTTACGGAAACCAGGTTGCTGCGTGTCGGGTTCCTACTGCCTCCCAGATGCGAGAACTCGCTAAGCCAGAAACGTTTCTCCCAGTATTCCTGGAAGCCGGAAAAATCGGTGTCCAAGGGTTTTTCCAGTGACGAGTTCCCCAGACAGACATCCGCCCCAGTCACATTGAAGAACGGTGCCAGGTAAAGTTCCGTCTGTTCCTGGGGAACTGTTCCCTTGAAGGCATGGACGTCCATGCTCTCCTGTTCCACCACATAAATAATCCCGGGAACATTGAATGTTCCGTCAGTAATGTGCAGACAGGATTGGAAGTACATTTTTCTTTTTTGCGGCGGATTGTACCATATGTACTTTTCATGTCCTTTTCTGGGATCACACAGGAGCATATTGGGAGGGATGCGTCCGTGTGGTGTCCCGTTCATGCCTTCCGTGTAGGATTCCGTCAGGGAGTTCATGAATTCATAGGTTACGGGAATTCCCGCTCCCATCCGTCCTCTTTCATTGATGGGCCGGAGTTCGAGATAATTCTGTGGGCGTGAAAAATCAGCCGTTTCACATTCATAAGCGATCAGTGCCGCTTTGGGATACATGATCTGCTGTATCCGTTTTGTCATTTCATTCATTTTGGACTGTTATTGGAGGTTTTATTTATATAATTCACAATTTTCTCCGGCCTGCTTGAAGCAAAAAACCGGCTGTTCAGGCTGCACTTGCTTTCCTGCGAATCTTCCGGACCGGTAACGAACACCATCCTTTCTGTGGCAAGTATCATCAATCAGCTCCTTTCTTTTTGGGTTAAAAGTTATTTGCAACAAGGTTGAAGCTGCCGAGCCACTTGGAGAAGCGTTCCGGAAAATCGTTCATGGAGAAGGGGGTGTCCGTATCCGGTGTCAGCAATAACGTCGTGACCGGGGTGATTGCATAAGACTCATGATAGTCCGAATTGATGTAGGTCTCCACTTCCTCCGCCATGGCATCGGTTGGCGACCAGGTGAGCATGATCTGTATGTCCAGTCCTACCGGTTCGAAATCTGGTGATTCTTCATAGCTCCAGTCATAAGCGTATTGCATGATATTGGGGCTGCCGTCTGAAATGTATGCCAGGCCTTCCTTGATCAGTTTCAATAATGCCTTCTCGTTGTTTTTTTTCGTATGGTATTTTTGTATCTCCCCCTCCAGATCCTTGCAGAATTCTTTTTTCCCCATTCTTTCGAGCAAACGGTGGAATTTCCCCTTCTCATACATTTTTGCAAGGCGGGCTTTGGACCTAATTTCCCGGGCTGTCGCTTCCCCGTCATAATGCCCGTAGTCTTCCAGGTAAGTCCGTGCCATCTCATACTGGAAGGTCTCCTTTATGCTTTGTATGCTGTGGTGGCACATGAGCCGGCGGATGAACTCCAGTGCTATCCCTCTGAGCTGTCCCGGTAGTTTTTCCGTGAAGTCCAGCGGTATCCAGAACAGTCTGGGTTCCGGCCACTTATGGAACCTGTACAGACAGAAGTGCAGCCTGCCGTTTCGTACTTCCAGATTGACGTGTTCGGAAAGTATGTTTTCCAGTGCCTTGTACAGGTTGATTATATTTATCCGTGGGGATGCCTTTTTCTTGCGGAAAGGCAGACTGGAACCGATAATGCCGGTATAATTTAGGGCTGACCGGTACAGATAATCAAAACTTTCCCTTGTCGTAAGGTTGATTTTTTCCTCTCCGGCATTTTCCATGTAATAATCCGGTGCAATGGGGAGAATTCTCCCCATTAGAAAATCATTACTGTTCCTGCCGGCGGCAGTCTTCTTTTCTTCCTTCTGCCGGTTCCCCGGCTGATATCGGTACATCCGGCTTCGCTGATGATAAGATGCGCCAGGTTCTCCGTTTGTAATTCTGAAAGCTGTGTGCATGCCTTTTTCTCCTTTCTTTTATGATTTGTTTTCTTTGCCATAGCCTATCCTTTCGTCCCTATGGTGGTTTTAAAGTGGTATACGGCCCGGTCTTCCTCAAATTCCGGTCCGTGCAGGGTTGCCGTGGTCAGTTCCGGGTAATTCATGGAATAGAAGTCCGTAACCTCCGTCAGTGACATTCTGCTGTCCGGGTCTTCCAGTACCAGCGTTGAGTTTCCTTTCTTCAGTTTGAATACTCTTTTGATTCCTTTGATGTCAAGTGCCATATCTTTTTATATTTAGAGGTTTAATAACATATCAGTTCCGCCTGTACTTCGTCCTTCATGCGGCATTCATGTGGAAAGTCGATGTATTCCGCATAAGGGTCTTCCCTTAGGAGTTCCCTGTCACTCTCGTCATCCTTGTCGAAGGTGAGCGCTTCGTCAGGCTGTGGCTGTGAACGGTATTCCCTTCTCGTAGTTCCCTGAACCGTCTGCATGGCGGGTGCCTGCGGCTGCGGCATCGACGGTGCCTGTTGCCACTGTTGTGGCTGCCATTGCTGCCCTGCGGGTTGTCCGGGATACATTTGGGGATATTCCGTGGGCTGCTGCGGGATACCGTTTACCGGATTCTGGTAGTACCCGCCGTACATCGGTTGCGGCATTCCCGGCTGATAAGCCTGCTGTACGGGTTGCGGCTGTATTATCTGCGGTTGGGGCATCGGTTGTTGTGCCGGCTGTACAGGCGGTGTCTGCTGTCCGGGTGGTTGTACCGTGAATATCTGCATCTGTCCGTCCGGCTGTTTTCCGGCCGGTGCACCGTTTACGGGCTGCTGTTGTGAAGCCGGCTTTGCCTGCGTATCCTCTTCTGGGAACAGGCTGCATTGTGCTGACTCCTTCTGCACTTCCAGTATTCTTGCCTCTATCTGTTTCTGCCTGTCCGCGTCCGCGAGTACCTTGGCCTGCCTGAAGCAGGTCGTCGCTTCCGAGTACCTTCCTGCCGTGTAGGCTTCTTCCGCACGTTTGAGGAGTTTCTCCATTTTTTCCTGTTTCTCACGTGTCTCTTTTGTCTCCTTGCTGCTCGCACTCCTGGCGGCCTTGCCTTGTGATGCCGCCTGCTGTGCCTGTTTCTCGAAGGTTTCAAGATTAACCAGTACTTCCTGCACTCTCTGCAAGGGTGAGGTGACGGCCTGCAGGAATTGTCCGTCCAGTTCCACGGGTGTGCCGTTGAGTATGAGCGGCACGATGGCCTGTCCGGTTTCATCCTTGAGTGTTGTGCGCCTGGGCATTACCGCTACGGAGAGTTTTCCGTCCGTTCTCCTGATGTTGATGTTCAGGTCTGTGCCTGCCGACATCATCTGATAAATTGATTGGAAAAACATAATGGTTGTTTTTTATTGTTATACATAGGTTTCCTTGAGATATGCCTTCAGAATTTCGTCTCTGTCCGGTCGCTTCGTGATGTCAAGCAGCGGCTTGAGATAATACCCGATGTTTCTGGGCTCATCAACCGTATTGGGAAATCTTCTCTTTACAGGTCTGATGCTGCGCGTTGTCGGCCACAGTGCGGGTGCGACCGGAGCTGACGGGGTGAATTTTCTTGTTTCCATTTCATTTGTAGTTTAAAGGTTTATAATAACATTCCGATAAGGATCAGAATGGCGAGAACTGTTGCCGGAAATGAGATAATCCTTGCCATGAACCGTATGATTCCTCCCGCCATTAGCAGGAACAGGATGGCGTGGAACGGTATTACGCCTTTGAGACATAGCAGGATTACTCCTGCCTTCATCACGAGTGTGACCGTTGACTTACATATGCCTGCGATGAGTTGTAGTTTCATATTCTTTAATTTTATGAGTGGATAATGGTCCCCGGGGACTTGTTTTCCCGGTTTTATAGGCTCCATTTCCTTGGATTTCCCTTTTGGGTCAAGGCTCGGCAAAAGAAAATACCGGAGCGTAGCGAGGATGATTTTCTTTTAGCCGACCAGCCCGCAGGGCCGCCTTGAGACAAATAAGGGGAATCCGATACCTTTGCCGTTTAAAAACGGCAAAACAATTTCTTGTATAAATAAAAAATGCAGACCTGTTCAGCCTGCATTTTCTACTTTGTATATAATGACTTCCTATTTCTGATATTTCCGGAAGATTTCTTCCGTTACCTCGCCTGCCAGCTTCAACGCCCCTTCGAGGAATTCTTCCTGTGTAAGTTTTCCCTGTTCCATTTCTGCCAGTTGCGTTTCCCATCCCGATGTGAGTGCGGGATCCGCTATTTTCATTCCCCGTACCGTTTCATATATGTAAAGTCCCTTTCGGGTGGGAATGATATATCCTCCGGAGTATCGTACATATTTACGGTCAATCAGGGTTTGCAGTATGCCGGTACGGGTGGCGACGGTTCCCAGCCCGGCAGTGTCCATGTATTCGATCAGTCCGGCATCGGTATATGCGGACACGGGCAGGTCTTTCTTATGTATCAGGTTACAGCCCGTCACGGTGACCGTTTCTCCGTTCTTTAGTTCCGGAATGGGGATGGGGTGGTACTGCTGTCCGGCAATCTCATCCTCCCTTTCAAAGATCCCGAACCATCCCTTTTCGATGATACGGTAGGTATGGCATCTGAAGTTGCGGGCGGCGCATATGGCATCCACTGTAGTGTATTCCACTTTGCATGCGGGCATGAAGGCTTCCAGCATCCGCCCGATAATCATCAGGTAAAGCTGCATTTCCTCCCTTTCCAGTGCTTCGGGATACATATTGGTGATGATGATGGCATGGTGCTCCGCTACCCGCTCCTCGTCGACAACCCTGTCCGGCAGATCGAAAATATTGATTCCCATTGTCCTGACATACGGCCGGAATTCTTTCCGGTTGAGAATCTTTTCCATGGTGGAAGGCAGCCTGTCGTAAACATCCCTGGAAAGGAAACGGCTGGAAGTACGCGGATAGGAAATCAGTTTCTTCTCGTAAAGCCTCTGTACAATTTCCAATGATTTTCCGGCGGTCATCCCGTAATGCCTGCAGGCATCCTTCTGGAGTTCGGTCAGGTTATAGAGTGCGGGAGGCTCTATTTCTTTTACTTGTCTGCTGACGGCGGTAATGCGTGCCTGTCCGGCAGCCTTACAGTCACCGTAAAATCGTGTTGCCGCTTCACGGTCTGTAAGTTCCTCCGTGCAGCGCATCTTGAACAGGATATTGTCCTTGTATAAACTGACAAAGACAGGGAAAGTATCTGTCGCGATATGGTTTTCACGCTCGCGGTAGCGGCTGCTGATGGCTGCCAGTACGGGTGTCTGTACCCGTCCGAGGGAATTGTTTCCCGTTCCGGTAGTCTGGCAGATGGCGTAGCTGGCATTCAGTCCCAACAGCCAGTCCGCCTTGTTACGGCTGTCTGCGGCGAGGAACATCTGGTCAAACAGGCTTCCTGCTTTGAGATTCGCCATGCCCTCCAGTACGGCTTCATCCGTGAGTGAGGAAATCCATAAGCGGCGGTACGGCTTGTGACAGTCCAAATATTGGTACAGGTATCTGAATACCATTTCCCCTTCCCGGGAGGCGTCGGTGGCTGCAATGATCGTATCGCAGGCTGCAAATACTTTCTCAATCACTTTCAGTTGAAGTACCGCATTGATGTCGGGTACCCACCCCGTATCGGTCTTGACATGCTTTACCATTAGTTTGAAGGGAGCGGGATTCAGAGGAAAGTCTTCCCGTTCCGGGCGTTCTATTCCATAATCTTTCGGCATGGCTAGTGACAGCATGTTTCCGAAAGTCCATGTCACCATGTATCCGTTTCCGGTCATATATCCGTTTTCCCTGGTCTGTGCACCCAGAATTCTTGCTATCTCTTTTCCCACATTGGGCTTGTCCGTCAATATTGCAATCATGATCTTTTCTTTTTTGTTCTCCGTACCGTTATGGTAAAGACGGTACGGGGTAACGGTTTATATATCTTTGTTTTTCTTGTTCCGGTCAGGGGATTATTCGCCGGTCACTTCTTCCGCTTCGGGACTAAGACCGTTAATCTCCATTACCGGCTTTCCGTCCGTTCCTACCGTGAGCTTGAGGGTGGCGTCCATTGTTATATGGAGTATGGGAGTGCAGATTTTTAATGGCATGACTTCCGTTGCTTCACCTTGCAGGAGCAACTCCATGTTCCCGTTGCTTTCCAGTTCCTCTTTGTGTATCCCTGCTGTTTCCAGTTCCTTCCAGTCAAGGTCTTCCGCCTTGAATATTTGATTTGTGTTCTGCTTCATATCTTTTTCGAATGAATGGTTAATGATTTATTTTTCTTAACTTCCTGTTATACGGCCTGTCTGCTGCCTTTCTTCTGTTCCTGCTGCCGGTTTTGCATGTCGTCCGTTTGTGCGGTACGCCGGGTTGTATTGCGACGTATGTCCGGGTTCTCCTGAAAGTATTGCAGCTGTCCGGAATTTGCGTTCACTTTCAGATAGGAACTGAATGTCTTGTTGTTCGCGCTTTTCAGGTCCGATACAAGTATGGCTTTTCCGTCCTGCAGGTTGGCCCGCTCCTGTGCGGTGAATACATGCCCGTATACTTCTGCCGGAACAATCGGTGCCTGGCGTTCGCTGAATCCGTCCGGTGTGCGGGAGTATTGCGGCCTGCCGGTATTCATGTCCAGTTTAACGAAGGAGGAGAACTCTTCCCCCTTGCGGTTGATCATGTTTTCCAGGAATACGGGTTGTCCTTTGCGCAGGGCCTCCTTGTCTTCAGGAGTCAGTTGTACGTTGCAGATCTCTTTCGGGATATAGATTTCTCCGTTTTCCGGATTGTGTCGTGTGTATTGCGGTCGTCCGGTTACTTTGTCCAAAGTGACAAAAGAGGAGAACAGGGCCCCGTCGGTACGCTTCATGTCTTCCACAAGAATGGTATGCCCTTCGCTGAGCATCTTGATCTGGCTTGGGGAAAGTTGTACGCCTCCCAGGCTTTGCTGGTTGAATCCCTGACTTTCCGGGTAGATAAATTCCAGCCCCCTGCGTTCCGCACTGTATTGCAGCGTCGCGTCGAACGGCTTTCCGTTCTTTGAAGTCATGCCGTCCACATATACCGGCTTCCCTTCTTTGAGCGCATTAATCTCATCGGCTGTCAGTTTGATACCTTTTACCTCGTTTGGAATATACACATTCTCCTGCCGTACGGCCACCAGTTCATTGGTGTTCTTGTCGATGGAGATGAGACAGGGTGTATAGGCTCCTCCGTTCAGGTTCAGTTCCGCAACCCGTCCCATGTTTCCCGTCTCCCGGAGATGCTTCTTGTCCTCTTCTGTAAAAATGTGTCCGAAGTATGGTCTTTCCAGTTCCGGCTCCTTGCGGATACCGTGAATCCCCAGACCGATTTGTCCGTCCGGCATGGCTATGAATGAAAGACGCGCATCCAGTTTGACTTTGGCGCTTGTCAGGGTCAGTGTGAGCGGAACCAGCTTGTTTGTCTTGTATCCTTTCAGCATGGAGTCCAACAGTCCCTGCTGTTCGAGTGAGGCTTTCGAGACACCGATCTTTTCCAGTGCCTCCCAGTTCACCATGTTTTCATTGTAACGGTAGCGTGGAGCCTGCTGCTCCTGCGTCTGCGACGTTTGTACCGGTTGCTGTGCTTTTTCCTGTGGGTTTTGTTTTTTTGCCATAGTCTCTTTTTCTTTTTCGTTCTTACTTTGTTCCCTGTTTTCTCTCGGACGGATTTCGTAGCGCTTGAGGAATTCCTTCACTGTATCCGTTTCTTTGCCTTGTGACAGATCCTTGATTGCCTGCTTGTTCTGCTTGTAATCATGAATAGTCATGCGTATCAACCGGAAATGTGTCGGTTCCTTGAGTTGGCTCCAGAAGTTCTTGATAAAGTTTTCGAGGATACTGGAGTTCTTTTCGAATTTTAGAAAAGAGTTTTCGTTCCTTTCATCGGCAGGGACTGTTTGCACTTTTCCTTTTTCGTCAATTCCGCTGACGGCTTGAACACCGGTTTGCGGATCATTTTTGTTGTGGATAAACATCAGTTCATTGATTTGTTCCACCGGAAGCGCATTGCTTTTGACTTTGGGCTTCCTTGCTCTTTTAGGTTTCTCTTCCATGTCTTTTTTCTGTGCCATAAATCATCACTTTGGAGTTAATAGATTGTTTTGACACTTCAAATGTAAAAGCTAAAATGGAATAATATATTGATTTACAAAATGGTGTCTTTAGATGTCATTAGGCGTCATCAGATGTCATCGACAAAGACAGGTACGAAGTGATAGTGTATGAGAAATGGGATGAAAGAATAGGAATGAATAAAAAGGAAATATAGACTGTCGAAATGAGGTAAAAGAAGTAAATATATAAGTCTAAATAATATCGAGAAAATTTATGCAGAACAGAGGGAGTTGAAGTCCCTGTCTTCATTGAGGACCATTCTTTTCTAGTTCACGTATTTATTATGGAAACTGCATTTTCTTGTAATATAAAAAAGATTTTGATATAAAAAGAGGGGATAGTGGAATGTGATCTATGCGTCACGTCGGTCGTAGTTAGTCCCTATAATTTTTTAATTAAATCAAAAATGTAGTCGGAGCGTTTTTTTCTAGGGAATTTTCTCTGACGAAGTCACAAAGAAAAATTCCTAGAAAAACATAAGCTGGAACGTGGAGACAAGACGTTTTTGATTTATTTTTATTATAGGAACTAATTAAAGGTTATACAATTTATCTTCTGAAGCAATAACGTTTTTTTTGAGAGAGATAGCTTTTGTATGAACTATTTGATTTTATTATAGTTTTCTTCATATAAAATGGAACGATTATTAGGCAAAACCAATAAATCGTTCCATTAATCAAGTTTTGAAAAACTAACTAATATATTTATTAAGAATTCAAGAGAGAGTTATTTTTGAAGTTCAACAGTCGCATCAAATTGTTTGTTTCCTCCCATACTAAAACTTACTTTTTGGATATATTTTGGATTGATACTAATTATATCATTACCATTTTTGAATGAATCGAATTTTACATTTTTTCGTCCTTCCACCCAAAAACTCATAACGGCTTTTTGTTCTACTTCATCTTGGATATAGTATACATTAACTGTACAAATAGCATCACTTACATTTTCATTTAGTTTTTGAAAGTTGATCATTTTTATTTTTAGTCCGCTAAATGTAGAATAATCTTGTTTAGGAAACATATACTCGCCACCATTATCAGAACTTATTAAAGTGTTAGTCCCATTGAGAGTGATGCCATTTCCTGATCCTTCTGCAAGGTTTACAGGTACATTTTGAGCTACGATACAAACGAAGCCCATTAAGGTTGCTACTACAGATAATACAAATCTTTTCATGATAAAATAAATTAAATGATTAAATGAATTATTGATACAAATGTTATTCTATGGTTAATTGGAAGCCGGGAGCAGGTAAGCCATCAATATTAAAAATGGATAATTCAGGGTTGTTGTCCCAGGCATAACGAATACTTTTAGGAGTTTCTTTTTTATTCCATTGTATAATAACTTTGTTACCTTTTGTTTTGGCGTTTGTAAAGTAATATTTTCCATCTATACTGGCAATAGCGATACTTTTTAGTTGAGCCGATGATTTTAATTTGCCTGTTTCTTTTTTGAAAGTAAGTGTGACAGTTTTATCTTTAAAAGAATAAATAGCTCTATCAGGCATCGGTCCTTCTGTTACCATATTTTTCTTGTTGAAAGCAAGTTTGTTCATTTGTAACACACAGCGATGGGCCAAATCTTTTTTATTGAGGGGGTGTATATCATTGGATTCCCCCAAATCAATAGCTGTAGCCAATGCTGCATTTTCTAGATGAAGGCTGGCTCGCCGTTGGGCGTCGCGTACTTGTGCAATACCGCTTTCTGTAGGCTGATTGCTTTTTTGCATAAATCCGGCAAGTTGTACAATGATAAAGGGGTATCTCTTTCCCCATTGTTTACGCCAATCATTAGCCAGATCAATCAAGTGATTCTCATATAGTTGTGATGCTTTTTTGTTGGTGTCTGATTCTCCTTGATACCAAATGATGCCTCGGATAGCATAATCCTGCAATGGATGAATCATACTATTATATAAGCCTGTCGGCTCATTCTGAAAACTAGTGTTTGAAGGGATGCGTTCCATAATACATCCTATTTTGTGTTTCCATATAGGGCTAAGTGGAATTTTTTTTCCGTCTATTTCTAGTTGATAGTTTTTTCCCTTAACGAACGATGGGCGGTCTGCACAGCTGAGTAGTCGAATTGTAATTTCATTTTCTCCAGCATTCAGAATTCTACTTGGTACTTCATAAATCCGGGGGGGATATTGGTAATGGGTTCTTCCTATGCAAGTTCCGTTTATGTATGTGATATCAGCATCTTTCATAGCCCCCACACGTAAAATTGCTTTTTTGCCAGCTAATGAATCTGGTATTTGGATTCGTTGGCGAAAATAATGCACCCCATTGATTGGATGATTCCAGCTTCCGCCCCAATTAGACTTAAACATGTCTATTGTTTTCCAAGTTGAATCATCAAACCCGTATTGTTGCCATTTTTCTTTATTCCCAAGATCTTCTTTAGATTGTTGATAATACCATTCGTCTGTTCGTCTTTTTTCCGAGTTCTTTATAGAATCTGGATAATTGGGATTGGTATATAGGGCAGTTTTGAATTTATCTTTGAATGAATCATATTTTTCGAGTGACTGTCTAGTAGACCAAGAAGCGATAGTTGTACCTCCCCAGCTACTATTAATAATACCAATGGGAACTTTTTCTTGAGCTTGCATTTCTTTTGCAAAAAAGTAGCAAAGTGCAGCGAATGTTAAGGCATTTTCTTTTGTACATATTTCCCAAACGTTACTGCTGTTATCTTGTGGAGTGACGAACTGATACGAATATTTGGTTTTTGTATATCGAATAAGATTATTTTCGTAGGATAATATCTCATCTTTATATTTGTCCATGACTCGTTTTACAGTGAGTTCCATATTTGACTGCCCGCTACATAGGTAGACATCGCCAATATAGATATCTTTTATTGATTTGTTGTTTACTATCAATTCATATGGACCTCCGGCTTTATGTTTGGGTAACTTAATTTTCCATTCCCCTGCTTGTGAGGCTTTAGTTGTGTATCGTTTTCCTGCAAAGATAATTGTGATATTTTCAGAGGGAGCACTCCAGCCCCAAATAGGTATGGAACAATCTCGTTGTAATACCATGTTGTTGGAAAAGATACTTGGTAGCCTGATTTCTGCATAAATGTTAGTTGAGATTGATAGCAGACAAAAGAATAAAAGTAATATGTATTGATTTTTTTTCATAAATTTATAGCTTTTTATAAAGTTTCAGGTGCTCCTAAATAGCTAGGTTTCAATCCGCCAGCATGAATCATTATTTTTTCGATTACTATACCTGGATCTAAAGGACGAATACGCAGTGTATGTTTTCCTTTTTTGTTTATACGGTGGATAGAACGAGATTCGATAATAGGATTGGATTGCCATTTCCCTAGTTCACCTTTATAGTGACCATTAAAGTTAATAATTTGTTCTTTATCATTATCGAAACTAATAGCATATTTTAACCCTTTATTAGCATTAAAGTTGAGTGTGGGAGCTATTAAAACTTCTACTCGTACATTACCGATTTTTTCCATTTCAATGTCATATTCTAAATACATATTTTCCGGTTGTTTTGTAACAGGTAGGGTGGTTACTCCTGATAATGTTTTACCGAAATCAGGAATAATGTTCCAGCTTGTCTTTCCCTTTGCTATTGCGCGTGTATAATGTTCTGCTTCCATAGACACATATCCGTCTACTTCTTTAAAAGTGTAAGTAGCTGTTGATTTTTCTGGTATGCGCGTCACTTTAGGCATAACTTGTTTTTCAGGGTTGTTCCAAGAAGTATAGCCAATATGTACTTGATCCATCATGTGGTTCCATTTACCATTTGCCATAACCTTATTATAATAATGGGTTAATAATGAATCACGTTTATAACAAGCTACAACCTTGTCCGCCCATTTGTTAGCTTTTGGGTCTTGTTTGGCAGCTAGGAGTTGGTTTTTTGCTTGGGCATAATACATGTTATATAAATTAGAACAAGCTTGTACTGGGTAGGAAATTAATTGATCGTAAGCATCTTTATATTTTTTCGGCATTAAGAAGCCTAAGTTATGTGCGTCCAAAGCCAGTTGATTGTATTCACTGACTACACGTTCCCATTCTCCATAATTGAAACTATATGTTTTAGCATTTAACATTTCTGGTGTGACACGTCGGTTGAATTTTGCATATTGGGAAAGAATACGAGCTGATTCTTCGGCATATTCTACTCCAAATTGCTCTGCGCAGAAGTCAATCGTATGTTGCCGAAGATTCTGAGCATTGAATTTCTCTGGATCCCAAGCCATGTCTAAAAAAAAGTTAATAGGGTATTCCATCGGTTTTAAGTCGCCCACATTTACAATCCACATTTTGCGTACACCATATTCATAAGTTAGATTCATTTGTTCCCATATGCGAGGAATAGGATTGATATTGATCCATTTGGAATTTCTAGGTCCTCCTACATAGTCAAAATGGTAATACATTCCATAGCCACCGGAACGAGGCTTCTCATTTAGATTAGGAAGTTTACGTATGTTCCCCCAATTATCGTCACAAAGTAATAGAGTTATATCTTCAGGTACTTGCATTCCTTTATCATAGTATTCTTGTACTTCCTTATAGAGCGCCCACACTTGTGGGGTTTCTCTTGCTTTTTTTCCGGTTACTTTTTCTATAATCTTACGTTGGTCTTTTACAATTGTTTCTAATAGAGATATATTGGCGCTTTCACTCATCGGTTCATCACCGTCGCCACGCATTCCAACAGTAACTATAGTTTCCCAATTTTTTGCTCGTTCTATTCCGAATGTCCAAAACTTTTGGAGTCCTTGTGAATTTTGTTTATAGTCCCAAGTTCCTGTACCTCGTCTTCTCCAATCTTGCTGAGCAAGTGCCATGGGTTCATGATGGGAGGTTCCCATCACGATTCCCATGGTGTTTGCAAGTGGCCCATTTTGGGGGTCATCGTCATAGAATGCGCTTCCCCACATAGCAGGCCATACAAAGTTACCCTTTAAACGTAATACCAATTCGAAAATATGCTTATATACTTTACTGTTTATCCCTTTGAAGGTTGCGTTTGCCCATCCACCAAAAGAAGGCCATTCATCGTTGATGAATATACCACGATAGGCCACTTTAGGTTCTCCGTCAGTATATATTCCCTGTTTAATATACACATTCTTTTGTTGGGAGATCGGTACGTCTGCCCACCAATACCATGGAGAAACACCCATTTGTTTAGAGAGTTCGTAAATGCCATAGATAGTTCCCCGTTTATCACTTCCGGCGATAATCAAAGCTTCTTCTATACCTTTATATGGATTTTGTATAACTTGTAATATATACTTTTCATTCTTGTTTATTAAATCTATTTCTTTCAGTTTGTTGGATTTTATTAACTGGTCAATTAATGGGGTTTGACATGTTCCTATGATGATACAACGAGCTTTATTATTAGTCGTTGTGATTTCCGGTTTATTACCGCACACATTGAAGATATCTTGTTGAAGGTTGTTTATTGCCATTTTTACTCCTTCATCTTCGGTCAAGTCTATTCGGATAGAGCAAGGAATTCCATTATTTACCAAGGGAAAATGATTTGAAGAGGGAGTAAATGTTACAAATGTGTCAGCAGCGTTTGTAATAAAACAAAACATAGACAGGCATAAAGATAAGAGTATTTTTTTCATGGGTTATATGTGAATATCATTAATAATATTTAGTTTAAAGGGAGAGTTTGTACTTCAACGATGTATGGTTCGTCTTTTCCTTCCATTTTGATATTGATATGCATTGTTCCAGCTTTGCGGGTAGATTGTACAATCACTAATGCTTTACCGAAATAAGTTTTTAATGTATTACCGGTGAATGATTTTTCACGGCGTAGATCTCCATTGTCAATGCCTTTTAATTTACCCTCTCCTTCAACGTTGACTGTAAGCCATTTATCATCGGTTTGTACAAGATTCCCGTCAACATCTTCTAGGTGGATGACGATATGTGATAAATCTTGCCCGTCTGCTTTTATTTTCGTGCGGTCGGCTTTGACGATAGCCTTGGAAGTATTCTTGGAAGTGGTAAGTTTGTAGGAGGCTACTTCTTTACCACCATTATATCCTTTAGCCTCCAATGTGCCTGGACGGAAAGGAATATGCCATACAATTGTGTTATTTGAGAATTTGCTCGTTTCATGAATCCCCATTGATTTACCGTTCATGAACATCTCAACCTTTTCGCAATTTGTTGTAGTACGAACTTCCATGACCAAACCATAATAATGTCCCGGAAAGTTCCAATGGGCAGCCATATTAGGCCATTGCCATAGATCGCGTCCGTGATCAATATCTAACGAGGGATCTACCACTGCAATGCGAACAATCGGGGTATCGTTCCACATCGCGCGGTGATAAGCAGCACGAGGCTTTTCAAACATACATATATCAAACAAACCGTTAGGCCATCCTTTGCTGGGCCATCCAGCTTCACCTAAGTAGTCTACACCAGACCAAATGAATCCTCCGGCTATGAAGTCATTTCCTGCTACGATATTCCAAGGATTATAAGGAGTATAGCTACGTATGTTTCCTTCCTCTCCACTAAAATAAGGAAGCTCTTCCGACACAAGGAAACATCGGTTTGGATACTTTTTATGATCATTCAACATACGTGCTTCTAGATAATTGTAACCGATAACATCTGTTACTCCTGCGAATTTGTCTTGATGGCCGTTTTGAGCTGCCAATGTTACGGGACGTGTAGGTTCTAATTTATGTACAAAATCTTGAAGCATTTTGGCGCGTTTTACTCCAGTGTCTCCACCGTTCCATGCTTCTTGTACTTCATTACCGATACTCCAAAGAATGATACTAGGATGATTTCGGTCTCGAAGAATCATGTTCTCCAAGTCTTTTTGCCACCATTTGTCGAAATATTGTTCATAATATCCTGATTTCCATTTGTCGAATGCTTCATCTATAACGACGAATCCCATGCGGTCACATAAATCTAAGAACTCGGGAGATGGTTGATTGTGCGCGCAGCGGATTGCATTACAACCATACTCTTTCAGTATTTCTAATCTGCGTTCATCGGAACGTTCGGGAACTGCTACTCCCATACAACCTGCATCTTGATGCAGACACATACCTTTTAACTTGACAGACTTTCCATTAAGAAAAAAACCTTTGTTCGGATCGAATTTGAATGTACGTATACCAAAAGGGGTCGTATATTGGTCAATGATTTTGTTCCCCTGTTTTATAATTGTTTCCATTTGATACATAATAGGAGTTTCAATGGACCATAATTGTGGATTGGCTAAAGAAAGCTTTTGTTTTAGATCTATACTCTGTAGAGCAGGTACCTTGATTTTTTTCTTATCGATTTTGCAAACTTGTTTCCCTTTAGTATTAAGTACGCGTTGAAAAATAGTGAGTTGTTCCTCTTGGCTTGTAGTGTTACATACTGTGGTGGTTATTTCCAAATCAGCTTTTTCTTTTCCTACAGTGGGAGTTGTTATATATGTTCCATAAGTAGGAATATGTATAGGACTCATTGTTTGAAGCCAGACATGGCGGTATATACCTGCACCTGCATACCAACGGGGACGATCGCCAATCGTTGTTGCACGTACAGCTATAACGTTGTTTCCTCCTAAAATAAGATATGGAGTTAGATCGTATTCAATGCTACAAAAGCCATAAGGGCGAAATCCTAAGTGTTGTCCGTTAATATAGACATCACTTTGGTGAAAGATGCCATCAAAGAGGATGGAAATCTTTTTCCCTTTATAGGAGGTAGGAATATGGAATGTTTTACGGTACCATCCTGTTCCTTCGGGTAAATATGCAGCAGCTCCTCCTTCACCTTTTACGAATTTTTGCTTAATATTCCAATCGTGAGGTAATTCTACATTTTCCCAAGATTGATCATTGTAGTTTTTCTCTGCATACTCCTTTTTGTCACTAAGTGAAAACTTCCACTCAAAGTCGAAGTTTGTTTTAAGGCGTATATCCGCATTTTGGGCTAAGAAATTTGCACTGTAAAATAATAGTAGTACTATTACTAATTGTCTTGCTTTCATGGTATTGTTTTATTAGAATTTATCGAAAGCAAAGATAAAGCAACGTTGTAAAACAAGAGAGATGATATGATTCTTATCGGTTAATAGATGTATCTGTGTCTTTGGTGTATGTATCAAACGTTTTTTTATATGTTGCACCCTTGTTTAAAGTGTAGTGATACGGATAAAAAAGTGTTTTTTAGTTTGTTTTTTAAAAAGAAACTATCTTATTTTTGTGTCTATGAATTATAAATGGTATTACTATGAAGAAACTACTTTTATTTTTTTTCTTAGTCCAGTTCTTTTGTGGAGCGGTTCTTTCTGAAAATAGTCGTTTTTATACTTCAGGACAATTGACCTGTAATATGATTACTAAAATTTGTCAGGATGCACGTGGGTTTATTTGGGTCGGGACAGAGTATGGATTGAATAAATTCAATGGTATACAGTTTACGCAATATCTGAATAATGAGGCGGACTCAACAACGTTAAAAGACAATCTTGTCAGGGAATTATATCTGGATAGAAATCAACGTTTATGGATTGGAGGAAGTAATGGAGTGCAGTATTATCTTCCAGATAATGACACTTTCTGCTCGGTGCCATTTGAATATAATTTACGACCGAGTGTAATGCAAATACTTCAATTACATTCGGGAGAACTTTGGTTGATCGCTTCAGAAAGAGGGCTTTATAAGGTGGATTGTCAATCTAATATTGTACAGCGTTTGAATGAGGTGAATAAACTTTGTGGAACTTCTCGTATTAATTATATTTATGAGGATCGTTTTGATCGTCTTTGGGTAGGAACAGCCAATGCTGGTTTGCGATGCTTCGATCCTTCCCATACCAAGGTTGCCTCTTATACGACTCCTGAACTTTTAGGAAATTCTGTTACTCGTATTATGGAAGATAAGGAAGGCACATTATTTATTGTGGCTTCCGGTGTACTTCTAATGTATGAGGAAGCATCGGAAAAGTTTATTCCTGTTAAGAGTATGGATGGGTGGGGAGCAGATATTCGTGATATGACATTGACAAAAGGTGGGGTAGTGTATGTCAGCACTTTTGGAAAGGGATTATATGTTGTTGACAAAGAAAACCGGGTATTGCGCCGAGCAGAAAATATTCATACTCCATTTTTTAATGCAACTTCAGGGAAGATGGTAGCCATGATTGAAGATCGAAATGAAAATCTTTGGTTAGGGTGTTTCCAAAAAGGGGTATTAATGATTCCTGCTCGTTCATCCGCATTTGGCTTTTGGGATTTTTCGGATAAGGAATATGACAAAGGCGGAACAATCACATCTGTTTATCGAGATGGTCAAGGATCTGTGTGGGGAGGTTTGGAGAATGAAGGTCTTTTTAAATTCAATAAAAAGGGAAAAATAGTAAAGCATATAGCAGGTTCACAAACGATTATTTCTATGTTAGAAGATAGTGATCACTCTTTTTGGGTAGGGACTTATTATGATGGATTGGCAAGATTAGATACTTGTACTGGACAATGTCATTTTCTTCCTGCATTTAGGAAAACTCGAATCAAGAGCTTGGTAGAAGATTCGCGGAAGAATTTATACGTTGCAGTGTTTGGTGAAGGTATCAAAGGGTATCATCTTCCTACAGGTAGTGTGTGGGAGTTGGGGGAGAAAATGCCGGAAAGTAAACGTTTTATAAAAAATCGGTGGATAAATATACTTCTTTGTGATTCGAAAGATCTCATTTGGATAGGACATTATAGGGGAGTTGATTGTTATGATGCTAGAAATGACTGCTTTTTGCAAATAGAAGGAGATTCTATTTTAGATGACCGGGTATGTTATTCCCTACTTGAAGATCATAAAGGGAATATATGGATGGGTACGAATAACGGATTGTATATGTGGAATCGGGGGAATAAGCTTTTTAAACGTTACTCTACGGTTGATGGGTTATCAAACAATGTAATTTGTGGATTGGCAGAAGATAGGAATGGGGATATTTGGTGTAGTACGTTTCGAGGAATTAACCAGATCAAACTTACAGAATCACGAATTATCAATTATTATACGGGTAATGGGTTGATAGATAAAGAATATGCACGGGGAGTTTATTTTCATGATAAAGAAGATAATATTTATTGGGGAGGTAATTATGGAATTACTTATTTCTCTCCGGTCACGGTTCTGTCGCAAGGATTCCAACAGGAGGTTATGATAACCGATATGTATATAGGTAATCTTCCAGTTACTGCTAATACGTATTCTGGAGGGAAAAAGGTTATTGCTGGAAATTTACTTGATGTAAAAGATTTTTATTTGTCTTACGAAGATAATACATTCACTTTTGTATTTTCTACCATGGATTTTCGGGAACCAGATAATATTTATTATGAATATCGTTTAAAGGAACTAAGTGTTTCATGGAGTGTAACGCTGTCTGGAGTAAATCGTATAACTTATAGTCATTTAGCTTCAGGGGATTATACATTAGAAGTTCGTGCTTGTGAAAATGGTTCTTATACACCTGTAAAGCAGGTGAGAATTCATATAGCTCCACCATGGTATCGGAGCATGCAAGCTTATATTTGCTATTCAATTTTCTTAGTGGCTTTATTGATACAGGCCTATCTTTTATTGAGGAGAAAGCGGAAGGAAGAAATCAATGAAGCTAAATTAAAGTTTTTTATTAATATCTCTCATGAAATACGATCTCCACTAACTTTGATTATCAGTCCATTGGAGACGCTTTTAAAACGCGATAATGATGAAACGACAAGAGTTGCCCTACAGTCAATGTATAAAAATGCGACCCGTATAATAGGACTGATTAATCAGTTGTTGGATATTAGGAAGATAGATAAAGGACAAATGCGAATTCGTTGTTCAAAAACGGATTTGGTGGGATTTGTAGACGAGCTATATCAAACTTTCGTTTATCAGGCGGAGAAACGTAAGATAGCTTTTGTATTTGAGCATGAAATGGATGAACTTTTAGTGTGGATAGATCGTAATAACTTTGATAAAGTGTTAATCAATCTTTTTTCTAATGCCTTTAAATACACATCAGATGGGGGAGAAATAAAAGTTACTTTAACCATGGGGGAAGATAAACGGACAAATGGTGCACTTCGTAATTATGCGGAAATTTCTATAATAGATACAGGGCAGGGAATTGATGAAAAAAAACTTGATAAAATATTTGATCGATTTTATCAAATACCACAAGAAGTATCTTATGCACCACTGGGATTTGGTATTGGTTTGAATTTATGTAAATTGTTAATAGGATTACATCATGGTACGATTAGTGCATCCAACCGTAAGGATAGAAAAGGTAGTTGTTTTACCTTACGTATTCCTTTGGGCAACAGTCATTTAAAGAAAGATGAGGTTGAGGATAAGCCAACTTTGGTTAGTGAGGAAGTATTAAAAGGGATTACTTTTGATATGGAGGAACCAATTGAGAAGAAAAGAACAAAGCGTAGCAAGACCAACTATAAGATATTGGTAATAGATGATGATGAAGCTATTCGTGATTTTTTGTATTCAGAATTAAGTGCAACTTATCGAGTTACTGTGTCAACAAATGGTGTGGAAGGTTTAAGGATGGTTCTTACACTACAACCTGATTTGGTAATCTCTGATGTTGTGATGCCAGGAATGGATGGATTTACTCTTTTGCAAAAAATTAAGGGAAACAGTAACTCCAGTCATATTCCAGTAATATTACTTACAACTAAGACAACTTATGTAGATCGTATAAAGGGATTGGAACATGGTGCAGATGGGTATTTGTCAAAACCATTCGTTATGGATGAATTACTAGGAATGATATCTAACTTGATATCCAATCGATTATTGTTAAAAGGAAAATTCTCTGGAGTGCGCGATCAGGAAGATAAGGTAAAAGCTATGGAAATTAGATCGAATGATGAAGTGTTAATGGAACGGATTATGAATGTAATGAATGAACATCTGGCAAATTCAGAACTGAGTGTAGAAATGTTGGCAGAGCAAGTCGGTTTGAGTCGTGCACAACTTCATCGGAAATTAAAAGAGCTGACAGGAATACCTGCTAGTGAATTTATACGTAATATCCGTTTGAAACAAGCTGCTAAATTATTAAAAGAGAAAAAAATGAATATTTCACAAATCGCTTATGCGGTTGGATTCGTTAATAATACCCACTTTTCCACAGCTTTCAAGAAATATTATGGGGTTTCTCCTACAGAATATATAAGCTTTGATTGAGGAATATTTTGAGCTATTGATGAGTACAATAGAGCTACTTTAAATGTAGAAAATAGGTGATGCGACTAATGAAAATGGAAATGGAACAAAGAGAAAACGTTGGGAGATAAAGGAAATAGAATATGCGACGCAGAAAAACGCATTTTGAGGTAATCTTGTGTAAGTTTGCATTGGTCAGAATCAGGTATTAAAGGCGCTTGACTGACTAGCCTTGATATGAATTATTAATTTTAAATTTTGTAACATGAAAAAGAGCTTTGGAAAACACAAGTTCCCCTTGTTTATTCGACACCAATTGGGTCTTTCAATAGGAATTTGTTTATTGTTCCTTTTTAGCGCTTCTGTTAGTGCGAATATTTCAGACCATGCAGATAAGTCAGAAGTAACACAACAGGAAAAGTTTCGTATAACGGGCACAGTTACTGATTCAGAAGGTGAACCTGTAATTGGTGCTAATGTAGTAATTAAGGGGACAACTAATGGGACGATGACGGATTTGGAAGGAAGATTTTCAATGACAGTTCGACAAGGAGATATTCTGGAGTTTTCTTTTATAGGAATGAAGAAAACAACAGTAAAGATAACAGGTAAGAAGATTGTTGATGTGAGGCTGTATGATGATGCTATAGCTTTGGATGAAGTAGTGGCTATCGGATATGGTACAATGAAACGATCTGATTTGACAGGAGCAGTTGTTTCTGTGGATTCTAAAACAATTGAGCAAATGAATCCCCTTTCTATTGATCAAGCTTTGCAGGGAAATGCAGCAGGATTGCAAATGACGCAAAATTCAGGTATTCCTGGCGGAGGTTCTTCTATTCAAATTCGTGGCCTTAGTTCTATTAATAACACGAATGAGCCCATTTATGTAATTGATGGAATTATTATCAGTGGAAATACAGGGACGCAAACGGATAATGCTTTGTCTTCCATAAATCCGTCTGATGTGGAATCTATGGAAGTGTTAAAGGACGCTTCTGCTACAGCTATATATGGTGCACAAGGAGCAAATGGTGTCATTATTATAACGACTAAAAGTGGTAAAGAAGGACGTGCCAAAATTAATGTGGAGGCTCAGTATGGTATCCAATATCTTCCTCGTGAGATTGAAATGGCTAATTTGCGGGAATATGCTTATCATAGAAATGATGTTAATATAGCAGAAGGACAATCTTTGAGTGGTTTTTTTGCTAATCCTGCAACATTGGGAGAAGGAACGAACTGGCAACAAGCTATTTTCCGCCCTGCTTCTTTACAAAACTATAATTTTAGTGTATCAGGTGGTACAAAGGGAACTACCTATAAACTTTCAGGTAATTATCTAAATCAGGATGGTATTGCAAGTGGGTCGGATTTTGATCGTTTTACGATGACGGCTGCTATGGATACACAAGCACGCAGTTGGCTGAAAATCGGAGCTCGTGCAACTCTATCACGTACTAAGCAGACTGTAACAATTGCTGATTGGAATTTGATTCGGAGTGCAGTATGGCAAAACCCAAGTGTACCTACTACTAATTTGGATGGTACGTATGGAGCACCAGAAGATCAGGAGAACACTCTTTCTAATCCTTTAGCTGTATCGCGACTAGTTGATAAAAATAATCGAAAATTGTCTGTCCGGGGAAGTATATATGCGACGGTAAGTCCTTGGAAATGGCTTAATTTTAAAACGGAATTCTCTACTAATATTAATTCAGATGAAATACATAGTTTTGTACCTACTTATTTTTTCAATATTTGGAGTCAGAATTCTGAAGCTAATCGAGAAGAAACAATGCAAAACTCTTATTATTGGGCTTGGAGAAATCAAGTGAATATAAAATTTTATCCTTCTAGAAGACAAAGCCTGAGTCTGATGCTGGGACATGAAATGACGGAAAATAAGCAAAATCGATTGTATGGAAAGCGGTTGAATGGAAGTGGTGAAACACTGCCTAACTTGAGTGCAGGCGATGCATTAACTGCTGAAAATTACGGTTATACAAACCGTAGTGCATTCCTTTCGTTCTTCGGTCGTTTTAACTATTCGTTGATGGACAGATATTTGCTTACAGCTACGATTCGTCAAGACGGTTCTTCTAATTTTGGTAATGGGCATCGTTGGGGGACTTTCCCTTCTATTTCAGCGGCATGGCGCATTAATAAAGAAAACTTTATGAAAGGAGTAGATGCAGTAAATAATTTGAAGTTACGTGTAGGGTATGGTCATGTGGGTAACTCTAATGTTACTCGGTTTGCATATACTGGTATATTAAAGAATATCACAACAATATGGGGAAAAGGAAATATGCTTTCTAGGATTCCAAATCAAGATATTACTTGGGAAACCACAAAATCCGTTAATGTAGGTGTGGACTTAAATTTGTTCAATAATAGGGTGGAATTTATAGCTGACTTATATTATAAACGAACGAATGATCTATTATTGGTACTTTCATTGCCTGGCATAACAGGTACTAACGGGACAACGAATGTGACGACACAGGCACCGTGGGACAATGTGGGGGCACTGGCTAACAAAGGAATCGAGTTGACATTAAATACAGTGAATGTTAGTAAACGGAATTTCCGTTGGAGAAGTAGTCTGACATTTACGGTTAACCGTAATGAAGTTTTAGAACTTAATACCGCCAATGCGTATGTGGACAAAACCTTTCAAGTTGGTGGACAAGAGCGTATTGTAACCCGTACGCAGGTAGGGAGTCCAATAGGACAATTTTATGGGTATAGATGTATTGGCCGTATTAATTCTGCTTATGATTTGTATGATGAGAGCGGAGTCTTAAAAGTTGCGTTACCGGAGGGAACAACTGTAAACAGAACAAAAGGTGTTTGGGTAGGTGATTTACTTTTTGAGGATGTTAATAAAGATGGTGTAATTAATGAGAAAGATCAAACTTTGATAGGAAACCCACTTCCTAAGTTTACAGGTGGTTTCAGCAATACACTTACATATAAAGGATTTGATTTGAATCTCTTTTTTACCTTCTCTTATGGTAATGATATTATGAATTGGATGAATATGGATATTGATGACCCGAATCAGCGGTTGTATAATATAACAAAGCGTGCGGCTGTAGATTATGCCAAGGTAGCCTTGTATGATTCCAATACTTCTGCTGATAATATTTATAACAATTATGTAGCAAGTGGGGCTGATCGTATGTATCGTTTGATGCCGGGGGATCCGAATGATAACGGACGTGTGTCTAGTCGGATTATAGAAGATGGTTCTTATTTGCGCTTGAAGAATATTTCACTTAGTTATAATTTCCCTAAAAAATGGATCGCTCCTTTGGGGCTGAGTATGGTCAAACTGTATTGTAACATATCTAACGTATTCACGCTGACAAAGTATAGTGGATATGATCCAGAAGTAGGTATGGCACGTGACCAGTATTCAAATTACAGCCAGAGTGCTCTTTTGAATGGATTTGATAACGGGCGTTATCCTACTCCCCGTACTTACACCTTTGGTCTCAATGTAGGATTTTAATTATTAGAATAGTCTTATTATGAAGAAAATAAAAAATATCATTGCCTTTGGCTTACTGACTATGATGGTAGCCGGATGTGACGACTTTTTGGAAGTCAACTCTGAACAGGAACCTACTTATGAAACTTTTTATAAAACGGCTGATGACTGTCGTGCTGTTACTGGTGCATTATATAATGGAGTATGGTTCGATTTTAACAGCTCATTTTTGTGGGAACTTGGTGATGCACGTGCCAACAATATGTATATGGATTATGCTAGTTATCCGGCAGCCATATTCAACCGTTTTCTGGAAACTTCTGCCACCAACCATTTGAGTGATGGATGGAATTCGCTTTACAATGTTTTGTGTCAGGCAGACCATATCTTGAACAACATTTATCGGGCTATTGATAATGGTGTAGATGAAGAGGTGGTAAATGCTTGTAAGGGTGAGGCTCGTTTTATGCGTGGGGTGGCCTATTGGTATTTAGCATGTTTATGGGGGGATGTACCTATCGTGGAAGACCCGGAGGCATTGAGTGAGGACTTTGTTGTGAATACTAATTATCGAGAAGATGTTTTTCAATATGCAATTAAAGACTTGGAGTATGCAGCTGCCTATTTGCCAGAAACAGATGATGCTGGCAGAGTGACTCGTTATAGTGCATTGGGTATGTTAGCACGTCTTTATATAACGGCAGCTTGTTATGCTCGTGGGGAGAACTTCACGGATGGGCGTTATGAAACTGATCCAGACTATTATTATAGTAAAGCGGCAGAGGCTGCTCTTCGTGTATGTCAGGAGGGAACACAATATTCGTTATTATCGGATTACGAACAATTATTTCGTGTACAGAATAATAATAATAGCGAGTCGCTATTTGCTCTTCAGTTTGTGCCTGGAATTACCTCTTATGGCGTGGGAAATCGCCTCCAAATTAATTTAGGGTATAGTGCAGAGTTACAAGGAGGACTTAAAGCATATGGGGGAGCTAACTATTTGTCAGGCGAATTAGTTGAGCTTATGGTGAGACGAGGAGAATTGTCACGTAAGCGTGGAACTTTCTTTTTTAATGGTGCAGTGTATGACTATGTTGGTACTTCTACTGATGCTGGAAAATGGATAGTAAAGGACATGACTATGTGTAATGTGAAAAAGCATGTTGTGGGAAGTACGAAAGATACAGATGGGGGGGCTGTAGGTGAAAACTCCGGTATGGCCACTCCTATGTTGCGATTGGCGGAGGTTTATTTACTTTATGCAGAAGCTGTATTAGGCACAAAAGATAAGTTGACTAATACAACAACAGAAGGAAAACTTGCTTTGAAATATTTTAACATGGTGCGTGAACGTGCTCGTGATAAAGATGCAGAAAATGAGAATCCAGAATTAGCGAATTTGGAGGAACTCGTATTGAGTGATATTTGGACTGAGCGTCGCTGTGAATTAGCAATGGAAGGACAGTTTTGGTATGATATTGTACGGCGGGCTTTTTGGGATAAGAATTGGGTACTCGATTATTTAAATAATCAGAAACGAGGATATCGGTATAAGTATGATGGAACTACTTTCACATGGCGTGCTGTAGATAATCGTGAGGCCAATGATGCAACGGAAGATCGTTTATTACTTCCTTATCCACTTAATGAAGTGACTATGAATCCATTATTACGTGAGGAACCTGTGCATTATGATATTGTAGAAGAATGATTACTAAAAATGAACGAAAATGAATATATTAAATAGAATAAAGATTGATAGTCTTTGGAGTCTACTACTGGTGTTTTTGTTGTGCGCCTGTGGTGAGAGTGGAGACAGTGTGGTAGTATCACGGATATGTTCACAGAAAGTTGATGATCTAGAAACGGAACTTACTAGGATTCGTTTGGGAGAAACGATTCGTATTGAAGGTAGTGGTTTTTCTACAACAAAGGTGATTTATTGTAATGGAAAGGAAGTCAGTGGAGTGAATCGAAATTATATAACTGATACCCAGATTATTTTGACAATTCCAGAGAGTATTCCTTTGGGGTCTGAAGTTGAAGATCCAAATGATCTGAATACACTCCGTATTGTGACTGAACATAGTGAGTTTGTGTATTCGGTTGTTGTATCAGCAGGTACGCCTACGATTACTGGAATATCTCATACATTGCCGGAAGCGGGAGATGTAATCGAAATATATGGTACTAATTTACGTGGGATAGATAAAATTATTTTCCCGGGTGGAGTGGTCGTTGAGCCAGGTGGATTTATTGAGAGTACGGATTATAAGACTGTTCGGGTGACAGTACCTGAGGGAGGAGACCAAGAACCCGGATACTTGACTATTGAGGGAGTCAGTGGCGGAGTCTACTCTTATAATTATATGAATTGTAAAGATGGAATATTTATTAATAGGTTCAGTCCGGGTAATGACGCATATAGTTATGGTGGAAGTGGAGTGACAAGTACATTATTGGCAGTGCTTCCAGAAGCTACTAATGGTGAACCTGGAAATCCGGAATTTTATCGTGGTATGCCAGCTGAAGCTCAGACAATCAGTTCAAGTCTTGATGGTTATACGGTAGGTATTTTGCCTTTTGATTCTCAAAAAGCCTGGGAGATAGCATTGACGAATGGACTAATTGACAATGCCACGCTTTGTGATAATGTGGCCATTCAGTTTGACTATTACGTTACTTGTCCTTGGTCGGCAGGAGCGATGCGATGGGAAATGATTAGTGGTGATCAGAATTTTAGGAATACTACGGTTCCTTGGGTACAAAGTGGAGAGATTGTGCCTATAACTTTTAACGGTGGATGGCGTACTTTAACCATGCCTTTAAATGAAGTAACCGGCCTAAAAGGTATAACTGTAGCCAGTGCATTGGAGGCTTCAACCGGTAAAACTGGTAGATTGTTTATGGTTATTGGTAATTTCCAGGTTAATGGAACTTATTATCGTGGTATATCCATGTCAAACTTTCAATTTTTTCTAGGTAATGTCCGTATAGTACCTTATGTAAAAAAATATTATAACAATTAAATCTAAGAAGTAACTAGGTAAAAAGGTTTATTAGTATTGATGGAGATCGTAATGATGACATTACGTCTCCATCAGGACTCTTATACGCTTTTTACCACAAAAACAAAGAACATGAATTTATTTAAATTGTCAAGGAATTTTAATGTTTTCGTTGGGGTGTTGCTCGCTTTCGTAGGCTTTGTAGCTTGTAGTGATAGCGATACAGACTATCAGGATACAAATCCTGATTCTAATAAGGCTGTAGTTAGTTCAGTGCAAATGATTGGGGCTGATGGGAAATGGAAAGCAGTGACTCAAGCTCGTGTCGGTGATGTGGTACGTTTAGAAGGGAATAACTTGGAGACAGCCACATCTGTATTTTTCAATGGAAAGGAAGTGGTAAAAGATGATTTTGAAACGATAGAAAAAACGTATATAGAATTGGCTATACCAACTGATACTCCAGTTGGAACTGTGGTGGCAGATGAGAAAAATCGTAATACTGTTCGTGTTGTAACGAGCGAGAATGAATTCACGATAGAGTTCAATATTCTCAGTACTGCTATGGAGATAACAGCAATTCATAGCTATGAGAATGGAGCAGCAGGAGCAACCATTACGGAGGTAATCGTGGGAACCTCGATTTTGATTAAGGGTAAAGAGTTGAATAGTGCTGTTAAGGTGTATTTTAATGGAGTTGCGACAGAGACATTTGATAAAGTTACTGATGGACTTACTGTAACAATTCCAGCTGAAACTCCTCTAACTGGTGTAGCTACTACTGATCTTAATAAGGTAAAAGTAGAAAATGAGTCTGGAGAAAAAGTGGAATATGCATTGACTATAAAGGCTGAACCGGCTGCTCAACCTACATTGACAGAGGTGAAAAAAGACGGTGCCACAGTTTCCGAAGCTACTGTTGGTGATAAGATTCAATTGTATGGTACTAATTTATCAACAATAACTGACCTAACATTTGGAACTACTGATATTTTAACTCGTGAATTTAAGGGAACAGATGCTGAAGGTTATCTTGAATTTGAAATCCCCACAGGAGCAACTGGAACGAAAAACTTTATAGTAACGACAAGTGGTGGTGTAGCAACTTTATCTTTTACGGTTAAAGATACATTTGTTCCTTCGACTGATGCTCCTATGATAGACGTAGTCTCTCATACATTGGCAAGAGCGGGTGAAAAAATACGTTTATTGGGATCGAATTTGAATGGAACAACGAAAGTGACTTTTCCAGGAGGTGTAGAAGCGACAGCATTTACTGTAGAATCAGCTACATCTCTAACAGTGGTTGTGCCAACGGGAGGAGATCAGACAGCTGGTGCTATTTCTGTGACGAATGCGGCTGGTACAGGATATTCTTATAGTTATGTGAACTGTAGAAATAATTTAATCGTTGAGAAATTTAAAGATGATAAATGGGGCATTCATGTATCAAGTGACAAAATTTCAGCAAATTTGTCGGATGAGGTAGGCGTAACAGGTGAATGGCCGAAGAATCCGGCATTTTATCGAGCTTTTCCAGCGGATGCAACAGTAGATTATACAGCAACATCAGCGGATGATGGAAAATATGGTTCTGAATCTTTTAGTAATGCTAAGGTTTGGGAGCGTGTAGCGACTATGGATGGTTTTTCTTCTACTACTCCATGTAACGATTTAGCTCTTCAAGTTGATTGCTGGATGACTAGTAGTGTGTGGAAAGGTGCTGGTATACGTTTAGGATTTAGTAGTGACCGTGAAATAACATTCATTCCTTGGCATGCAAACTATACATATTGGAATACTCATAAAGCATATGATACGGACTTCTCTGAAGGTTGGAAAACACTAACTTTTCCTTTGTCAGAGGTGGCAAGTACACAAGGGCTAACTGTGGGTGATTCTCCTGCGGGTGCTAAAAACGGATCAATTAGATTTATTTTTGGAAATCTTACGTTACCAGATGGTTCTGGTTATAGTCGTGGTGCAGCTATGGATGGTTTCCGTTTTTATTTCGGTAATATTCGTATTGTTCCTTATACAAAGCCAAGCCAACAATAACAGAATAACTGTTAGTGTTTCATTTTTGCATAAGGTGTAATTGAAGATTTGATTTTTCTACTCTTCCTGCCACTTGTCTTTAATCAGGTGGCAGGAAGGATTAATCAATTAAGAAAGAATGAGATATAAATTAATAATTTCCATATTTTTATTGTTGGTAAGTATTCGATGCTTGTCTCAAAGTGCTGTTTTTGAGACTTTTAGTTATAAAGGAGAGAATGTACTTGCTGATAAGTGGACAGATTCAAACAGTCAGTTCTTGAATCCGATACTACCGGGCTTTTGTCCTGATCCTAGCATCTGTAGAGTAGGTAAGGATTACTATCTCGTGGTGTCGTCTTTTTCCTACTATCCAGGTGTGCCCATTTATCATAGTACGGACTTGGTAAGCTGGAGACAGATAGGACATGTCTTGAATCGTCCGTCGCAGTTGAAGCTTAGCGAAGGGATAGGGGTGTCAAGTGGCATTTATGCACCGGATATCAAGTATAATCCACATAATAAAAGATTCTATCTGATTACTACTGGTGTATATGCAGGAGGAAACTTTTATGTGACAACGGATGATCCAAAGAAAGGGCATTGGAGTGAACCGGTTTTTCTACCCGAAGTGGGAGGAATTGATCCTGCTATTTTTTTCGATGAGGATGGGAAGGCATATATTGTGAATAATGACGCACCGGATGGAGAACCTAAGTATAGTGGGCATCGTGCTATTTGGATTCGTGAATTTGACTGGAAGAATAATAAGATCATTGGCCAACAAAAGGCAATTATTGATGGTGGAGTAGATATTTCGCAAAAGCCAAGTTGGGTAGAAGGTCCTCATCTGTACAAGATTAATGGAAAGTACTATCTGATGTGCGCTGAAGGAGGAACCGGTCCGGCACATCGGGAAGTAATATTTGTTTCTGATTCTCCTATGGGACCTTTTCAACCTTGTCCGATTAATCCGATTTTGACGCAAAAAGATTTACCGGCCAATCGTGAATATCCTGTGAATTGTGTAGGGCATGCAGATCTTGTACAAACGGAAGCCGGTGATTGGCATGCTGTATTCTTGGGAACACGTGACTATAAATACGGACATAATAATACCGGTCGTGAGACCTTCTTATTACCTGTTTCATGGGATAGCGGACAGCCTGTTATTTTACCTGTAAGCGAGAAGGTGCCATTGGTTGTTCCGATGACGGAAGAGATGAAGCGACTACATCGTAAGGCGAAAGCCGGTGATGACTTCTATGCCCCTTCTGTTTTATGGAATAAAAGTGGATTGGCAAAGGAGACGGTAGTTCTGCGAAATCCAACTGTTCAACGTTATCAAATTGATGAAAACACGGGATTCTTGAATTTGATACCTGCTGAAGGGTTGGAGAAAAAGAAGCATCCCGCATTAATATTGAGACGTATTAACAGTCAAGTATTTAATGTTAGTACGAGTTTTGCTTATATTCCTACTTCGGAACAAGACTTTGCCGGTCTTATCGTTTTTCAAGATGAAGCGCATAATATTCGTGCCGGGAAATCAATTAATGAGGAGGGTGAGACTGTACTTTTGTTACAGGTCTTCAAAGGTGGAAAACTACATGGAGGATATGAGTTAATTGTGCCGGAGGAATACCGGACTGCAAAGGTTAATCTAAGGATAGAGGCATCGAAAGCACACACTTATGTGTTCTCTTATGCTTACGGGACTTCTAATAGCTGGCAACAACTGGGAGAAGCGGTAGATACAACGATTTTGAGTACCAAAATGGCTGGTGGATTTACTGGAAATTTAGTCGGTATTTATGCAACGAATGGTAGATAGTTTTTTATTGTTTCACATTTAAATTACAATTAGTATGAAAAAAGTATTATTTCTTTTAACAGTGTGCTTATTAACAGTTCTTTCAGTAGAAGCGAAACAAGAACCTGTGAAAATTTTCCCACGTAGCTATGGCTGGTTTACCAAAGCAGACAATAGCACGCAAACGATTACTTACAACGAAGGTTACGGTCGATTTGGATGGAATAACAAAGGTGGTAAAACGGATTTATCTGCATACACCCGCATGTTTCTTAAGATTGAACCAACCGATTCGCGTGTAGAGTTACATATCATTTATGATAACGATGGCGAAGAAGAAGATATTTGTCTGGGACAGATCAATATGGGAGAAGAATCTGTAGAGGTGGAATTTGACGGTATGCGCAAGGTGAAGGCTATTTATTTGGCAAAATCTAAACCGGGCATCGCTAAGGTTTTGGAGTTCAACTTTACGGATGGACAATAACTAACAGAATTAATCAGATTGATTAATTCTTTATAGCCCTTTCACTCTTTGTAGGTAATCGTTTAAGGATATTCTACTATTAGAGAGTGAAAGGGCTTTGTTTATTTCCACTAGAGGTGGTTTATATGGAGATACATTATTTAATTCTATCAAATGAAAACATTGCTTTTATTTATTATTATCAGTTTGTCATCGATGGTTTCATGGGCTAATTCGTTCCCACCGGATAGTCTGGTTGTTGAAATGCCTGAAAAGAACTCTTTCCCACTGGTAACGGCTACTCAGGCTGCTTCTCTTTGTTTTGATGCCAGTGACCATAAAGGGGTAGTACGCGCTATCCATGACCTACAAGCAGATATCGAAAAGGTGACAAATTGTAAACCTTCTCTTTATACAAGAGAAGAGACTCCGGAATTTAGCGTCATTATAGGCACATTAGGCAAGAGTAGATTAATAGACCTATTGGTAAAATCGGGAAAACTTAAAACAGTAGACTTGAAAGGTAAATGGGAGAGTTTTGTAATAACCACTGTCGAACAACCTTTTCCTGATACGAATAAAGCGCTAGTCATTGCCGGGAGTGACAAACGTGGCACTATTTACGGAATTTACGAGTTGTCTAGACAATTGGGTGTTTCGCCTTGGTATTGGTGGGCGGATGTTCCGGTGAAGAGACGCTCTGAAGTTTATATAACGAAAAGCTATATGGCTTCTGGTGAACCTAAAGTAAAGTACCGGGGAATATTTTTGAATGATGAGATTCCTTGTATGACCGACTGGGCCAAAGCAAAGTTTGGGGGTATGAATAGCAAAATGTACGCACATGTATTTGAATTGTTATTGCGCTTGCGAGCTAATTATCTTTGGCCGGGGATGTGGGGTTCTTTTAAAGAATATAATCCTGGAGTGCCTATATTAAAAGATGCACAAGGCAACTACGAAGGCAATTCTTTTAATGAGGATGATTTAGCAAATCCTAGATTGGCTGATGAATATGGAATTATAATGGGAACTTCGCATCATGAGCCAATGCAACGTTCGCAACAGGAATGGCTTAGGAATAAGAGTAAGTACGGTAATGGTGAATGGAATTATCTGACTAACAAACAGGGCATACAGAAATTCTTTCAGGAAGGTATTGAAAACACTAAGCAATATGAAAGCCTTATTACTGTAGGAATGCGTGGTGATGATGATAAACCGATGGTGGATGCCGGCAGTGTTAAGGCAAATTTTAGCGTACTGGAAGAAATTATCAAAGATCAACGGAAAATAATCAGTAAAGTAACGGGTAAATCTGCTGCCAAAACTCCGCAAGTATGGACGCTCTACAAAGAAGTGATGGAGTATTATGACTTGGGATTTGTAGTTCCTGATGATGTTATTGTTTTATTGTGTGATGATGATTGGGGGAATGTACGACGTTTACCCGGATTGAACGAAAAGAGGCATCCTGGAGGGTATGGCATGTATTATCATGTAGGATATTATGGTGCGCCACGTGCATCTAAATGGTTGAATAATAGTGAGATTACTCAAATGTGGGAACAACTTCAGGTAACTTATGATTATGGTGTAGATAAAATCTGGATATTGAATGTCGGCGATCTGAAACCTTGTGAGTATCCGATGGACTTTTTTCTGAAAATGGCTTGGGATCCGAAAGCTTTTAATGAACGGAATTTATCGTTATACGGTTATAACTTTTGTACACAGCAATTTGGTGAGTCATACGCCAGTGAGGCTGCTGATATTTTGAATATTTATTGCATGTATAGTAGTCGGGTAACAGCTGAGATGTTGAATGAAAAAACTTATAATCTTAAGAATGGGGAATTTAAAATGGTTAGAGATGAGTTTATGGCTCTTGAAGCGCGGGCTTTGAGACAATTTCAGATTTTGCCACAGGACTATAAGGATACTTATCAACAATTAATACTGTTCCCTGTACAAGCTATGGCCAATTTGTATGATCTGTATTATTCTGTAGCAATGAATCAAAGATTGGCGGGTGAAAAAGACTTTAGAACTAATTATTGGGCAGATCGGGTTGAAACTTGTTTTAAACGAGACAGTTTGCTTTGTGCGGATTATAATTATAAAATGGCTGACGGTAAATGGAAGCATATGATGGATCAGGTGCATATCGGTTATACTAGATGGTATCCACCTGTCAGAAACGTTATGCCTAAGGTTGTTCGCATACAACCCAATGAAGTTGAATATGGGAATTGCGTTTTTAATCAGAAAGGGGGAGTGGTGGTAATGGAAGCCGAACACTATTTTGAATGTAAACATAGCTCGAAGGCTTTTTGGACAATGCTGCCACAAATGGGCAGGACTCTTTCAGGTATGACCTTGTTGCCCTATACTGAATCTCCTAATGGGGCATTTCTGTCTTACAAAATGAAGCTGAATACTTCGCTTAATTCAGTGAAGGTGTATTTGATTTTTGATTGTACATTGCCTTTCAAAGAGGGTGGGCACAGTGTTGCTGTCGGTTTTAATGGCGCTCCAGAAAAGATAATAAATATCAATAAAGAGTTGACATGGAAAAATAACTATAGTAAGATGTATCCGGCTGCTGCAGCGCGTATTATTGAGGTACCAACCGTTTTAAAATTGGCTGCTAATGCGGATAAATATCAGACACTCTTTGTACGTCTACTGGATCCGGGAATTGTTTTGCAGAAAATAGTTGTGGATTGTGGGGAATACGAGAAAACATGGCTTTATATGCATGAATCACCTTATACTCGATAAAACTTCTCACTGAACAATAAGAAAGGGCTGAATTCATTATAGAGTTCAGCCCTTTCTTGTTGTGTTATTTTGTCTTCACTACAAAAATACTAAAAGCAGTAGGTTTATACTCCTTTTATCACGATATTGTCAAGGAAGAAATCTCCGGCACCATTCGCCTTTGCGCGTAATTCAATGGTGTTGTCTCCTTTCTTCAAAGTTACCTGTTGCACATTTACTTCCCAGTCGGCAGTAGTACGGACAAATTGGGGAGTATCATTTGTTCTCGTGTCATTAATGTATAGGTCCACAGTGTTGATTGTAGCCCCTGGTGCTCTGTACTTTATTTGCAGTTGATATATCCCATCTTTTGAAACATGTACTGTCTCTTTGACTGCTGCAGAAGCACTTTTTCCGAAATTTACATAGCCCATAGCTGTATAATTACGAATGTCTTTTCCTATTGCGGTTTTTACATTTTCAGTGATATTTTTGTAGTCAAAATTCTCCGCTTCATACTGTTGTGCCCCTTCATATAATTGTGGTGCGTTAGGTGCGGAAATTGTCGCAGTTCGGTAAGATGTTGAACGACCGGTTGCATTACCAGAACAGTTCACTGTAACATCTAATGGTCCGTTTTGGTCGATTGTTAAAGTATACACATTGTTACTCCAGCTTTCTGAAAGTTTAGGAGCAGTCGTTCTTATCCCTCTATCTATATAGCTGATGGTTGGTCTTGATGAACAACCGTAAATTTTTATCACATTATTTTTTAATGAGTTATTTACGTTACTATAATTAGTTAGATAGAAAGTCAGTTTGTTGTTATACTCTCTGACTACCCCTGTAGTATATTTTGCATACGTAAGCTCCATTCTGTCACATGTATTATATTTAAAGGGAATAGTAGCAGAAGCTTTTTCTCCGGTAGGATTATAGGTTACCCACCCATTTTCACTTCGACCGGCATATAGTGTGCCCGTGTATTCCTCTGGAAACAAGGCATTGAATTCATTTCTTTTTTTAGTTATATCCCCCCATTGGCTTGTGTATGCCGATTGATTGACCTTGGTGGTAAAACCTTGTTGTGCTGTAGCGTCTCGCAGTTGATAGACCACAGGTATGGTAGGATAACGCCCCGTTTTCTTGAAATAATTTAAATTATAGTCATCAGAACTTTGATTATTTCCGTCATCATCCATACGATAAAGCCCTTCGTATAGTTTGTTGGGGACGCTATATTTCTGTGCATTACTTCCAGAAGTAACATCTTGTATAATGACTACTTTTGTTCGGTCTATCACTTCTTGGCGACTGGGTATTTGTATTGTGCCGTCTACTATCTTGCGAAATATATCGATGCTGATATTTTCGAATTGTGGATGCATTTCCCAGTTTTTTTGCTTAAAACCACCTACTGTGGTAGTAGTACCTTCTTTATAGCATTGTTGCCAAATAAGTTCAGGACCGTCAATTACAGTTTGTCCGGTCAGCATAATGTGTTCTATAGTAGGAATAGCTCCTGCTGCTACTGGGAAATTTGTGTCTCCGTAAAGTCCATTCCATCCAGATTCGTCAAAGCGTATACCATATTGGCCGGAATACCCGGACAAATAAGTTCCAAGACAGGTACTTTCTACGTCAAAGAATCCATTTTTAGATGTGTATTTTTCACATAGAATAAAATTCTCTGGATATAGACTGCAAGCTTCTGCAAAGCTAGCACTTTTTTTGTACATAGCTATAGGATTATATCCTGAACCCCATAAAGCATTGCAAAAGTTAATCACTAAATAGCCTCCGTACTTGTTGTTGAGTTTCATTAAATGGGTAAAATGTGTAAGTCTGTCCTCATATTTCCATTTCCCATTGAAGATTGGATCGTCAAATCCCCAAAACTGTTCGCTGTAATTGAAGCCGATAAAGTTGGGATAATCTCTGTAGAACTCGTTAAATAGGCTGGCTTCCATTTCAGCATAACTTTTGATGTCTGGGAAGTGACATTTGCCACCACTTGCCGGTTGCACCATGGCCCATACGCCTTTTACCGCACAGCTTCGCAACCAGGATTTTGCAGTCTCATATCCGTATTCCAAACGTCCCATTTTTTCATCATCGTGTGGAGAGGTAGATAATGCTATGTTGAAGACGATGTAAGGAAGAATATCATTCGGTATCAGATCGATGACTTTCTCCGGATCGGGGTAAGTCCATGTATCAATATGGATGATCCACATGGGCTGAGTAGGAGAAATAGAGCGACGTAGGCTACCTGTGATAGGATTTTGCCCAGAGTCTCCCCTGATCGGTAAGGTAAGCGCTGGTGTGTCATTGGAAAATGTGAATGTAATGTATCCGGCGTTTGATAAGTCTATATTGCTAAAATAGCTTTTCACTTTTCCACTTTCCACTTTTTCACCCGGCACATAAACTATGTTGTCATGATTTATAGCCCAAAAACCTTGCTCATTGATTTCGATCTTGGGGAATGCAGCTTTACTTGTGGCTTCTATTTTACTACCTGTAGCGCCATTGGTAAGTAGCCATTCATTGTCTATTGTCCAATAATAAGTTTCATCTCTTTCTTGAATCCCGATTAGAGGAATATAAGATGTACGCTCATTGTTATCGTCTATTGCAGTGATTTGAGTATATAGGGTAAAAACAGTTCCGTTTGTTAGTTCGATTTGGTAGCTGGCTCTATCATTCGAAGGAGTACAGGATTTAATCCCTAAGTTATTTATCTTGGCTTTTATCAGTTGCTGTATAGCCTTGATGTTAGCGTTGGTCTCCTCAAGTGTTATTTCTTGTCTGCCTATTTTTTCATTGCTGGTAGATATGTCATCATCTTTGCAACTACCCATTAAGTATAGGAAGCATACTGAAATAACGAGGGTTAACTGAATCTTTAAATGTTTCATGGTCGTATATGATTAGTTGGTAAATAAAGTACTTCCTCCCATTGGCTGCATTTCGATAGAAATCTTTCCTTTGGGGTTGACTGATACTTGCTTGATTGTTGCTGTACGCTCACTGTTGTCGTTAATTAGAGACAGTGGTTGTTCTATGAGCCAAGGAAGAGAAAGTTCTATTTTCATAGGTTTATCGGTAGCATTGGTCGCTGCGATGAACCATTGAGTGCCACATCTACGTGCCAAGACGCAATATTTGCCTGGATATCCATCGATAAAGCGAGTCTCATCCCATGCGGTTGGTACTTTTCTCATGAAATCTAAAATGAATGATGGCTGTTCTTTCAGATTATTGGGAGTAAGTCCAAAATGTTGTATGGGTGATTGGTAGATGATGGCTGTTGCGATTTGGAAAGCATCGGTTGTTTTACGGAGAACTCCTTTTTTCCCATCCTTTGAGAAGTGTTTGTTGAAAAAGACACCACCATAGTCCATACTGGATACAGCATTACGGATAAACGGGTAAAGTGTACTTCGCTCTGCTTCCCGATCAGCATGATATTGACTGAATACTAGATTTTCAGAAACTAGGGCCGCCTCATTACTTATATGGTTTGGATACATTCGTTCCCAACCACGTGACAGTGTGCAACCGTGGAATATAACAGCTATACCATATTTGTTGGCATCTGTCAGGATATCTTCATACAATTTCATGGTTGTTTGTTTATCTCCTCCGAAAAAGTCAACCTTGATACCTTTAATGCCAAGTGTTTTCATCCATTCCATTTCCTTTTGACGAGCGGGAGCTGAGTCCATACGATGCTTAGGACCTTGTGGAGCATCATTCCAATAGCCATTTGAGTTGTACCATAAAATAACACTCACTCCTTTGGAGCGCGCATAAGAGACGAGTGAAACCATTTTCTCGTAACCGATACGTGTATCCCAATAGTTGTCAATTAATATATATTCGTATCCCATGTTACTAGCCAAATCAATGAATTTCTTTTGATCAAGATAGTTGATACTACTGTCTTGCCAAAGAATCCAACTCCATACTGAACGCCCAGGTTGATAGGTTTGGGATGGTTCATACTTTGGGAAAACATTATCAAAAGCGGATGTTGTCTCGACAATAGGTTTCAGTGTTTCTCCGATTGTGAGTGTTTTCCAGGAAGTGAAACCGGGCAGTGAGATTGATACTGTGGAATCGCCCATTCCTCCGTTTTCGTTTTTTTCAGGGAAGGCAATAGTATATAGTCCGTTCTTATTACTGTCGCTGAGCCGTGTTCCAGCATAGTTGCTCCCAACGCCAGTTTCGGATACTAATACCCATCCATTGTCACCTATGTGGAAAAGTGCAGGGAAAGTATAGCCCAATCCATATCTGGAAGGTGTTCCAATAGGTTCTTCAATGGTATATTCTTCTTCATAGCTAGGTTTTGTTCCCATCCATCCGGTTCCGTAAGGAGCCTGTGGGGTAATGAATGTAGTGGTGACTGCTGGAAAATCGAATCCGGTCGTTTCTTGAGTAATAATACATCGGCTCTTATTAGGGGAAGCTATTCGATATGCTTGAGCAATGTCATTGTTGCTTACGCGGAAAATAACTTGTAATGTATCCCCTTTGTCGTTAAGATAGCTACAAGTTAGTTCATTGGCTTGATAATGTACACGGCTCACTTTTGCATTTGTCATTGTATAAGTATCCTCTATTGGGCATATATGATGTTTTATGGATTTTAAGTTTGTGGAGAAATCACCGATAGTAGTTTTGAGACCGAGAGGGGAGGGCTCTATCATTGTTTTTTCTTTATATTTGACTGTATAGAACAGTTGTCCGTTTTTTAATTCTATATGGACTTTCAAGGAGTTGTTAGGACTCTTTATTTCTTGAGCGACAAGCACATGTGACAGTGCCAGGAAAGCGATTGACAGAATAATTTTTTTCATGTTTTTTTATTTTAAAGTTGAAATAATCTATTACTGACAAAGATAGTGTGTGTCATCTAATAGTAAAAACTAGGTGGTTCTATTGTGTTATTGGATGTGTCTTCGGGTATTTTGTATGTTGCATATGCTTTGTTTTTTGTATCACAGAGTTTTTTTTATAGGATGTGACGTGGCGAAAGTCTTTTGCGACGATTTTGGGGAGTAAAAGAATAAAGTCTTTCGTAGTTTTGCGCTGTGATTCTAAATCTTGTTATGAATAAATAATGAATATAACCATGAAAACACAAGTTCAGAAAATATCTATGGCTGAGAAAATAGGCTATAGTCTTGGAGATGGTTCTGCAAATCTCATCTTTCAGATGATGATGACATTTCAGCTTTTTTTCTATACCGATGTTTTTGGTATTAAAGCAACAGCAGCAGGTATGATATTATTAATAGCTCGTATTTTTGATGCTTTCGTTGATCCTGTGGTCGGTATCTTGTCTGATAGAACGAATACTCGTTGGGGAAAATATCGTCCTTGGTTGTTGTGGACAGCTATACCGTTTGCTGTGTTTTTTATTTTAGCATTTACAACTCCAGATTTAAGCGAACGGGGGAAAATAATCTATGCAGGCATAACTTACACTTTATTGATGTCTATTTATTCATTTAATAATACTCCTTATGCTTCTTTGGGTGGGGTGATGACAAGTGATATCAAAGAACGTACTAGTATTTCTTCTATTCGTTTTGTAACGGCCACAATTGCGACTTTTGTTGTTCAGGGATTAACTCTCCCGTTGGTATCCAAGTTAGGGCAAGGAGATGATCAACGTGGATGGTTTTTAACGATAGCATTATTTGCAGTTATCGGGATAATTCTTTTAGTTATTACTTTTTTTTCTGCAAAAGAGCGTATTAGTCCTCCTATAGAGCAGAAAAATTCAGTGAAACAGGATTTTGAGGATATTATGAAAAGTCGACCTTGGAAGTCTATGTTTATTCTAACTCTTTTTCTTTTTACGACTTTGGCTATGTGGGGAAGTAGTATGTCTTACTATTTTAACTATTTTGTTGATAAGACTGCATTATTTGATTTTTTGCAGAATTTTGGATTAGTAAGGGTAGAGGGAGAGATTTATAGCTGGTGGCATACGGTTTTAGATGTATTTGGACTTATTGCACAGCCAAATCATAGTAATGTTTTTGATGTAGGCTTTAGCCTGTTTAATATGATTGGGCAAATTATTACTTTGATTGGTGTTATTTCGCTTTCTAGTTATCTTTCTAATGTTTTTGGTAAGCGAAATGTCTTTCTTGTTTGTTTGGCTTTGACTGCATCATTTACAGCTCTATTTTTTATTGTAGATTCTACTAATATTGAAATAATATTTGTTATTAATGGTTTGAAGAGTTTGGCATACGCTCCTACTATTCCATTGTTGTGGGCAATGATGGGTGATGTTGCTGATCATTCTGAATGGGTGAATCATCGTCGTGCTACAGGTTTTGTTTTTGCGGGGATAGTATTTGCTTTAAAGGCCGGATTGGGGCTCGGAGGGGCTATTTGTGGGGCTATTGTGGATGCTTTTGGTTTTATTCCCCATGAGATTCAATCGGATAATGCGCTTATTGGAATCCGTTTATCGTCCAGTATTATTCCTGCTGTAACTTTCTTTATCGGGGTAATTGCTTTATTCTTTTATCCGATATCAAAAACGTTGAATGAATATATTCAAGAAGACTTAGCAAAGCGTAGACAAGAGAATCGTTAGTTTTAACCATATATAAAGAAAAGTATGAAAATATCGGAACAAATGACTATTACTACTTTAGTGTTGATAGTGACTTTGATGATTAACAGCCCAATGACTTTCTCTCAAAATATTAAAACTTTGAAAGAGGCTTTTAAAGGTAAATTTTTAATAGGAGCAGCAGTCAATACACGGCAGTCTTCTGGTAAAGATAAAAAGGGAGTACAAATAATTGAACAACAATTTAATTCTATAGTTGCTGAGAATTGCATGAAAAGTGAAGAAATTCATCCCAAGGAAAAACTATACAACTTTTCTCAGGCTGATGAATTTGTAGAATTTGGTGAAAAGAATGTTATGGCTATAATTGGGCATACACTAATTTGGCATTCACAATTGGCATCTTGGTTTTGTGTGGACAAAAGTGGGAAAAATGTGTCTCCAGAAATTTTGAAGAAACGAATGAAAGAGCATATTACTACCGTTGTGGGACGGTATAAAGGTCGTATCAAAGGGTGGGATGTTGTAAATGAAGCTATTGAAGATGATGGCTCATATCGTAATAGTAAATTTTATGAGATTTTGGGTGAAGAATATATTCCTTTAGCTTTCCAATATGCTCATGAAGCTGATCCAAATGCAGAACTGTACTATAATGATTTTTCGATGTCGAATCCTCGAAAAAGAGTTGCTGTGATACGTTTAATAAAAAAATTAAAAGAACGTGGTATTCGAATTGATGCAGTAGGTATGCAAGGTCACGTTGGAATGGATTATCCTGATGTTGATGAATTTGAAAAAAGCATGCTTGCTTTTGCAGAAACAGGAGTAAAGGTTATGATTACAGAATTTGATTTAACTGTATTGCCATTACCAAAATCAGATATAGGTGCGGACGTTTCTACGTCTTTTGAGTATAAGAAGGACATGAATCCTTATTTCAAAGGGCTACCTATGGCTATTGCAGAAATATGGACAAAACGAATGAATGATTTTTTCTGTTTATTTTTGAGGCATCAGGATATAATAACACGTGTGACATTATGGGGAGTGACAGATAATGATACTTGGCGTAATGATTGGCCCATTTCCGGTCGTACTGATTATCCATTGCTTTTTGACCGTAATTATCAGCCAAAACCTATAGTCAATTTGATAATACGTGAAGCTGGCCAGAAATGATTAATTTTATTGTTGATGTAGATTTAATAATTTGAAAAAGGTATGAAAACGGAGAAAAGATATTTATTTCCAAGTGATTATATGGCAGATCCTGCTGTACATGTATTCGAAGGCAAACTTTATATTTATCCTTCACATGATTGGGAGAGTGGTGTTGCTGAAAATGATAATGGGGATCATTTCAATATGAAAGATTATCATGTATATTCTACAGAAGATGTGATGAATGGGGAAGTTAGAGATCATGGAGTGGTTTTGGCTGTAGAGAATATTCCTTGGGCTGGTCGGCAGCTTTGGGATTGTGATGTTGCTTTTAAAAACGGTAAATATTATATGTATTTTCCTTTGAAAGATAAAAATGATATTTTTCGTATTGGGGTGGCTGTTAGTGAAAAACCTTATGGACCTTTTATTCCAGAAGCTGCTCCGATAAAAGGAAGTTATAGTATTGATCCTGCCGTATTTGATGATGGAGGTAATTACTATATGTATTTTGGTGGTCTTTGGGGAGGACAATTACAACATTACAGAGATAATAAGGCCTTGGAATGTGCTGTTTTGCCGAAAGGTGAGGAGTACGCATTACCGGCTCGTGTTGTTCGCTTGGACGAGGATATGATGGAATTTGCAGAAGAACCTCGTCCTGTCATTATCTTGGATGAAAATGGTAGCCCATTACTTGCTGGAGATACAGAACGACGTTTCTTTGAGGCTTCATGGATGCATAAATATAACGGAAAATATTATTTCTCATATTCTACGGGGGATACTCATTTAATCTGTTATGCCATTGGAAATAATCCTTATGGCCCTTTTATTTATCAGGGTGTGATACTTACTCCTGTAGTGGGATGGACTACTCATCATTCTATCGTGGAGTTTAAAGAGAAATGGTATCTTTTTTATCATGATTGCATTCCTTCTAATGAACGAACATGGCTTAGAAGTTTGAAAGTCTGTGAATTGCAATATGATGCAAATGGATGTATAATAACTATTGAAGGTAAGGAATAATCATAAAAATATAATTGATTTGTATTTATGTTCCATACAAATCCATAGACTTGATAACCATAACATTACAAAATAAAATACTGTCAGGCTACTTCATATCCCTGGTAATTGTCGGGTGTATGTCGTTCATCCTGTTCTATGAACGATCACGGGTACATAATATTGAGAATGAATATTCGGAAATTGTACGTATACGCCACCATATTCATACCGCTCATCAGGACATAACCGAACTTGCCACTTTGGGTGAATCGGTTATGGCTTGGGAGAGGGAAGACTACCGGGAATATCATAACCGACGGTTATTGGTAGACAGTTTATTGCAGACTCTGGGATCCGAATGTGGGGAAATGGTACAAACGGGTGCGGTAGACACGTTGCGTTATCTGTTAGCTGATAAGGAGTATCATTTGCTGCATATTATGCAGGTGTTTCATGGACAGGAAAAGGCTGACAGTCTGTTGGCAAGGCAACTTCCTATAGCCTTAAAGCAGATAGTTCATCCCTATCGGACAACCCGCAGGAAGGGAGGAATTGCCGGACTGTTCGGGGCTAAGGAAACTGTACAGGTATTGCCGTCTTCTAAAGAACTATATTCTTTGAATGAGAAGTTAGTCGCCATGCAGGAGAAACGTGTACATGATATGGCCATATACACAGACAGTCTGCGCAGGAAGAACAAGGAGCTGAATCGTAGGTTATCCGAACTTGTCGTTTATCTGGATAAACAGGTACAAAATGCTTTTTCTCATAGGGAACAGCAGATGAATAATGCCTGGAAGGTATCCCACCGTCTTATGACCGGTGTATTTACCGTAGCTGTCATTCTGTTGCTTGTGTCATATCTGATAATTCAAAAAGATATTGTAACCAGAGAAAAACAGAGGAAGAAACAGCAAGGGATAATTGAAGAGAATGAGGGACTGTTGCGGATGCGCAAGAATATTATCCTTACCGTATCGCATGATATACGGGGACCACTCGGTAATATTATTAACAGTGCTGAACTGGCTATGGAAACGCGTGAAAAAAAGAAGAGGAACGGTTATCTGGAGAATATTCTGGCATTGAGCCGGCATATTCTGCATCTGGTCTGTGACCTGATGGACGTATACCGGATTAATGAGGCGAAGGATACCCGGAACAGTGTTCCTTTTCATCTGTCCGGTTTACTTGGAAGAATTGCGGGAGGTTACCGGCAGAAAGCCAATGGGAACGGCCTGCTTTTTGAGGACCGGCATGAACATGCGGACATTACGGTAAAAGGGGATGCGGACAAAATTGAGCAGATACTTGGTAACCTGCTGACCAATGCCATCAAGTTTACACGTTTTGGGAAGATCAGTTTTCTTTCCGAATATTCCGCCGGTAAGTTGTCCGTGAAGGTTATTGATACGGGGATAGGCATGGATGAGGAGACACTCAGCCGTATATTCCGTCCTTTTGAGCGTGCGGCACAGGAAGTCAGTTCGGAGGGGTTCGGACTGGGGCTTTACATAACAAACGGATTGGTTAATGCTTTGGAAGGTCATATTTATGTGGAGAGTGTACCGGGTAAAGGAACTACCTTCCTGCTGACTTTACCTCTTCCGGAAACGGATGAGGAACCGGAACGGGAAGAAGTAATATCGGAGACTTCTTTGGTTCTTCCGGGAAAGGTACTGGTTGTGGATGACGATCCTGTTCTGCTGAGAATAATTTATGATATGTTATTACGTAATGGTATTATCTGCATCACTTGTTCCAATGTGAAGGAGGCGGTGGCGGAACTATGGAGGGAGAATTGCGACTTGATACTTACAGACATCCAGATGCCTGAAACAGACGGTTTCGGATTACTGAAACTATTACGCAATTCGGATATCGGTAACTCACGTCGTATTCCTGTAGCTGCCATGACAGCCCGTGGTGACGGAGATTCGGGAATTTATGTAAAGCAAGGGTTCTGTGGCTGTTTACATAAGCCTTTCACCATGAATGGGTTACTTGTATTCATCTCTGCAATGGTCTCCCGGAGCGGTGATCCCGAAGCGGAGTTCTCATTCAATTTCTCCCGTTTGCTGGAAGAAATCACAGACAGGAAGGAGACGTTCGTTTTGCTTATAGAGGAATCCAGGAAAAACATAGAGGAGCTGGAAAAAGCCCTTCATACTTTTGCCCGTGGAGACATGCGCATGGTGGTACATCGGATGTTTCCGGTATGGGAATTACTGGATGCCGGTTTTATCCTGCAAACCTATCGTAACGTATTGCATGACAGGAATGTGGATAATCATATCGTAATGAAGCATACCCGGAGGGTTATCGGATGGATAAAGCGGTTGATTGACGAGTCTCAAAAAATCTTAGAAAATGAAACAGATGAAAAAGAAAATATTGGTTGTGGAAGATAACCTGCTTCTTTCCGGTATATTGAGGAAATGGCTGAAACAGGCGGATTATGAAGTCTTGACCGCCGGAGATGAACCTACGGCACGTAAACTGATATGTAAGTGTCCACCGGATTTGATTCTTTCCGATATCCGTCTGCCTGTTGGTGACGGGATACAGTTGCTGCAATGGGTTGCAGGAGAGAATTTTTTACATATTCCCTTTGTTGTGATGACTGAATTTGCCTCTTATCCCGATGCTGTCCGTGCCATCAAGTTGGGAGCTGTGGATTATTTGCATAAACCGGTCCATCGGGAACCTCTGCTGGAGTTGTTGCATGAAATCCTGAAATCCCCCGTAACTTCCCGCAGGAACAGTCCACGACTACAACGGAATAGTCGGAGAATTCGGGAAGTGGAACGGATTGCCCGCAAAGTAGCGCCTTCTGACATGTCGGTATTGATACTTGGTCCGAATGGTAGTGGCAAGGAGTCTGTGGCACAGACCATTTATGAATACAGTTTGCGTAAAAATAAACCATTCGTAGCAGTAAACTGCGGTGGAATACCGAAGGAACTGGGGGCATCCGAATTCTTCGGATATGTGAAAGGGGCGTTTACGGGTGCTGATGCGGATACTCCCGGATATTTTGAGGCGGCACGTGGTGGTACTCTTTTTCTGGATGAGATTGGTACCATGTCCCATGAATTGCAGACATCGCTGCTCCGGGTACTACAAGAACGCGTATACAATCCGGTCGGTAGCCGGAAAATGCATGAAGCGGATGTTCGTGTCATAGCTGCCACGAACGTGGATATGCAGCGTGCCGTAGATGAGGGAAATTTTCGTGAGGACCTTTATCATCGTTTGGCCGAATTTGAAATTAGGCAGCCTTCGCTCGCTGAATGTCGGGAAGATATCCTTCCTTTAGCGAATTTTTTCCTGGACCGTTCCTGTGGTGAGTTGAAACGTGGATTTTTCAAATTTACAGGGGAGGCTGAAGCCGCTCTGCTTTCCTACCATTGGCCGGGAAATGTGCGTGAATTGTCCAACCGGGTGAGGCGGGCTGCGCTTTTGGCGGAGGATACGCTGGTTTCTTGTGAGGATTTGGGACTGGATGAGGCTTATTTCTGTAATGGAGTGTTTAATAGGACCACTGCCGGGCTGAAAGATAAGGCAGAGGAAAGGAAACGGATGGTAATGGTTCTGCAAACTACTGGAGGGAATATTACCCGTGCTGCCAAACTGTTGGGAGTCAGCCGCCGTACTTTATATAACAGAATGTTTAAATACGGGTTGAAGTAGCTATGGGCAATAGTATAGGGAAATTATGAAGATAATAGTGTAATAAGAAACATACAGGATAATGGTGATGAATTTATTTATGAATGCTCTATAGGAAATATACCATTATATTTTATGAAGTTTGTATGGGGGATAAATTGTATGATGATATGAAATTTATATCTTGTCATTATGCTCCTGGAGATTATTCTCCAACCCCAGCCTTTTGCAAAGTTCGGGATCACTTTTAATACGTTCCATCTCCGTATTGACGATAACCTGTGCATCCGCTTTTATCTGGTCATAATTACGTTTGATCTGCTGCATCATAATATCCTTCCCGTCATTGTCTCTGAATTCATTAATGACAGGGATCGGCTTATATGCCTTCTCCTCTGCGCTGACCTTTGCATGGTCGACGATGATCTCCGCATGAAAGATTTTCTGGTCTATTTTCTCCCCGAAATTATCCGATACGGCACCGACGAAGGTCCCCTGCGAGAGGTTTGCTATCTTGGAAGCAGGAATAAGAGAGTCGAGTTGCGTGTTGATGGAGGTGGACACATCCTGACGGTTGATGGATACGGACTGCCGCTTCTGGAGTACTTTCCCGAACCGCTCTGAAAGTGTCCTGGCGGTTTCCCCTACCACCTGGCCACTAAAAATATTGCCCACAGTGTTTTGCACCACTTTGGATTCTTTTTCACCATAATCGCGATTTAACTGGCTGAAATCCTGAAAGCCCAGACAGACCGCTACCTTGTTGCTTCGTGCCGTGGCAATCAGATTGTCCAGTCCCCTGAAATATATAGTCGGTAACTCGTCAATGATTACCGTGCTTTTTAGTTGTCCTTTTTTATTAATCAGCTTTACAATGCGGGAATTGTACAATCCCAGCGCCGCCGAATAAATATTCTGTCGGTCGGGATTATTGCCTACGCACAGCAGTTTCGGCTCATTCGGATTGTTGATGTCTAAGGAAAAATCATTACCCGTCATTACCCAGTAAAGTTGTGGGGAAATCATTCTGGTGAGTGGGATTTTTGCACTGGCAATCTGTCCATAGGCTAAGCACTCGGCGCCTTGCCACCTTTTGCAGTGGCAGGTTTCCAAGCACTCGCCTCCGAACCGTGCATACAGGTCTCCCCGTACACGGCTCTCCACCTTCTCATTCAGTCTAACTTTCCTGCGTGTATTTTGTGATGGCATACTGAACATACTGCTAATGTTTTACGTTTACGTGAAATCATTTTAATTTCCCAATCACTTTTGCCTTTAAGGTCTTTCAGTTTGCGTACATGGTGCATTTCAAGATTGTCCGTAGCACCGCAGTTTTCACACACCCGTGCTTGAAGTCTCTTGATTAGACCGTTTCTGCCGCCTGTTATGGCAATCGTGTTTGGCAGTCTGTCATCCAAATACCGATTTGGCTGTTCCTTTCGCTTGAAACCTTTGTCATAGAACTCACGCTTTAACTCATGTCCACTTTTATTGGTGTACGGTATGGCAAACACCCCGTTTTTCTTGTACTTCGCAATGATTTTCTTTTTCGAGGTACTGTATTTTGCGGCATATGTCTTGTACATACTGTATTCCATGATATTGTAAAATGAGTCAATGACGGGACTGTTGTTTGCAATCGAATAGAAGTTATAGAACCCCATGATTTCAGAGTTGTATTGGCTTATAATCTCCAAGTCGTCAAGACAGCGCATATATGTACGACCTTTGGGTTTCCAAACCTCCTTGCCATTCTGTACGGTAATCTTTACCGCATCGTATTCAAGGAGCTTCTTCCGCATCACTTCGGTAGTCACATACAAGACTATCTTGTGGTCTAAACTTCTTGTCAGATGTCCGTTCTTATCCCTGCGAGTGTCGTTGGATTTACGTACAAACACGTCATAACCGAGAAATTTGGCATGTTTCCTTGCATTGGTTATCAGCGTTTTTTCATCGGACAGTTCCAATTTCAACTTGTCAGCCATAAATTGCTTTATGTCCTCCTTGATTTTGATACAGTCCTCTTTGCTGCCGATAATGCCAATGAGAAAATCATCCGCATATCTCACATATTTCAATCGTTTCATGCCCGCATCCATTTCATCACTTGCAGGATATTTTAGACGCTCTCTGACAATTTCTTTGATTTGCGTCAACAACCGTTTCCGTTCCGTTTTGTCCTTTGATTTTTTCAGTTTGGCTACTAACTTGGCTTTCCGTTGTCCGAAGCGTTTTACTATCGGATTTTCCTTACGCCTTTTCCCTTTGTCGAATTTCTGGGTGTATTCCTTGATGTATTTGTCGAACTTGTCAAGATAGATATTTGCCAATATAGGGCTTATTATCCCACCTTGTGGTGTTCCACTATACGATTTGTGAAATACCCAGTCTTCTACATATCCAGCATTCAGAAACTTTCGGATAAGGCGCAGGAAACGCATATCTGAAATACGTTCTGAAAGAATAGCTATCAATATTTCATGGTTTATATTGTCGAAGAAACCTTTGATGTCTCCCTCAATAAACCATTTCGTACCGTTGAATGACTTTTGTATGCTCCATAGCGCGGTTTGTGGACTTCTCTTCGGTCTGAAACCATGAGAAGACTTTTCAAAGCTGCCCTCGTAGATTGCTTCCAAAATCATTCGGATAACCTCTTGCAGAAGTTTGTCTATGAATGATGGAATACCCAACGGTCGCATTTTCCCGTTTTTCTTGGGAATGTACACCCGTTGGGAGGGATTTGGCTGGTATGTCTCGTCTTTGAGCATACCTATCAACTGTTCAATATGGGATATACTGAAACCGTCAATGGTTTTTCCATCGACACCTTTCGTCATATTGCCCTGCTTCGCATAAATACGTTGGTAGGCAACGTAGTACATCTCCTCATTAAACAGTAACCGATACAAACGTTCAAACTTGTAAGCCAAGTCGGAACTATGTTGTGTTAGACTGTTTAATATCTTTTCCGGATTTCTTTTCCTGTCTCTCACATTTTCCAAAATTTGACATTAAACGATATTGGCTGCTTCCCTTCGCCATGTACAAGGCTTTCCCTTGCTCGGACTACTATGGAAGCTCTGTTGCCATATGGGTTGCCCCACTTAGGCAATCCCCGTTTAGACATATAATAACTGTTGGCATGATAGATTGTCGGATACGACTTTCGTCCTTTACTATGTATGTAGTTGCTCCGTGGTAAGTTCTTATTGCCCAGACAACCTCCAGGGAAAAGTTGGGTATCACGGCTTGGCGTAGGATAACCTTTTGGATTATATAACTGTCTTCCGCCAAGGCTTAGGCATCGAGCCGCTTGGACTATCGTTCAACCAGTATAGGCTTTATCCTCATATCTATCGTTTCACCTTGCCACTCGGTCAAGACTTGACAGTTAGTCCACTCGTGGCTTTTTCCGACATGCTACACTCCCCATCGTCTTTCGTTGAATGGATAAGTCGGCTGGTGATAGGTTATTTATTTCAAAGAACACGAACCTAATAGCTTGCCAAAGCTATATTTATTATATGCCCTTACGGGCGCACCTGGAGCTGGTCCTGCGCTCCGGATTTCCAGGCGTCCATAAAGGGTGAAAGGTAGTTCTCCAGCTCCGGATAAGAGGTTAATATAGTAAATAAATCTGAATATGGCTTGTTCAGCAGTTCCACCGCATGCGGGAATGTACAATAGATGCCGTTTTTGTAAATCTTTAAATACCAGATAATTGCCGCCAGAAGAATGATGGGTGATTCCACAAAGAAATCCCCCTGTTTCTCAATATCGGGTAAGTCAAGGGCATTGCTGCCCCCTTCTCCCCTAAGAACCGTACGTGAGAGTTTCCCCTCATACGGCTCAAGCAACTCAATATTCCTATTTGTTGTTAGAAATCGGCTCATACTTTCAACTATTTCGTTTATTTCGCTTGTAGCAGTTGTTGTGGACAAGTTGTCGTACTATCGAACCACCAACAGATATTTCGTTGACGTTCCATGCTTTTGTACAGTCTATTTCCTTGCCACATAACGGGCAAATCCGATTCTGCCTGTTCCATAAATATAAGAGAGACTTACGTCCTTTGAGAGATTCCAGCATTTGTTGCTCCTTTCGTTGTAGGAAATAGTCATTATACTGAGGGTCGAAAGGATTTGCCTCTCCCTTGACTTGCTTGTACGGAGTATAATGTATATCCGACAGCTTTTTAAGGGTCAGGTAGTTCACTTTTCTACTTTTCGTTTCATATTTCCATGCAAACGTCCATTTACACCCCCGGATTTCATGCCAATACCTGTCTGCTACCCAAGTCTTACGTTTCTTTGGGTGGCGACGTAAAGCCCATTTCTTCGTGAGGTTATAAATGTGATTGTCGCAACCATGAAAAGCATCGGTTGATGCACCATATCGGTAATAATTACCCCAACCTGTGATTACAGGATTGAGCATTCTAATTAACGATTCCTGCTTACACATCTTGTGTCCTTTTACAATGTCACTGATTTTTGCCTTAACGCGTTTTTGTGCATCTTTGGACGGAGAAGTGTATAGCCTTTTGTCAAACTTCCTTATGTTGAAACCTAAGAAATCAAAACCATCGAATATGTTTGTAATAGTTGTTTTCTCTTCTGATAGAGTCAATCCTCTTTCTTTGAGAAATTCTATCACCATTGGTTTGACCTCGTTTTCCAATAGTTCCTTATCTCGACCTGTAATTATAAAGTCGTCAGCATAGCGAACAAGATTTACCTTGTAGTGGTATGTCTTATTGTTACGCCACAACCTTTTGAATCTTTCAGCCAAGAGTGGTTGAAGTCCGTCAAGTGCCATGTTTGCAAGCGTAGGTGATATGATACCTCCTTGTGGTGTACCCTCTTCCGTCGGGAACAGTTTTCCATTGAATACAGCTCCACATTTCAGCCATTTTCCAAGTATTGTCTTATCCATAGGGATATTTTCAATAAGCCAGTCATGGCTGATGTGGTCGAAGCAGCCTTTAATGTCTCCCTCCAAAATCCATTCGGGAGAATGTTGGCGATTTAGTACCGTGTCAATCTGACGGATTGCGTCCATTGTCCTGCGTTTCTTTCGGAAACCGTAGGAAAAGCGGTCGCCTGTCGTCTCGGCTATCGGTTCCAATGCCATGAGATATAAAGCCTGCATCGCCCTGTCTTTCATGGTCGGTATTCCCAATGGTCGGAGTTTACCGTTCTTTTTCTTGATGTGAACTCTACGGAGCGGCTGCGGAGTGTAGCCACGGCGTTTAAGCTCACCGATTGCTTTGTATTTGCGTTTTGAAGAATCCCAAAGCTGTTTATCCACTCCAGACGTATTCTTCCCTTTGTTGGAAGTAACTCTCTTTACTGCCAATGCCTTGGCATAAAAAGAGTGAGTGAGCATCCATTGCAAGGCTTTCACCTTGTTATGTCTGCCTTCTTTCTGAGCCTTTACAATACGCGCTTGCAGCTTTCGGACATAGGCTTCACATTTGGACCAGTCCATACCGTCCCAAGTCTGACTCCTATTGTCAGCAGGTGCACACGATGTTTTGGTTTCGTTCATTTGCTTTCCTCCTTTTGAAAGTTCTAAAAGTTATCTTGTAAAGA